>Ga0153915_10000528_pt1 | contig 35393 bp, 31 predicted proteins | sample Opewatmetagenome_2_FD_107003 | JGI IMG/M metagenome (GOLD analysis project Ga0153915, IMG submission 107003) | Freshwater wetland microbial communities from Ohio, USA - Open water 3 Core 3 Depth 3 metaG | ecosystem: Environmental > Aquatic > Freshwater > Wetlands | place: USA: Ohio, Lake Erie... | reverse complement strand
GACCGGGACAAACGAACGGAAGTAGATGAGACCAAATACAATCCCCGCCACCGACCAGACATAGGCTAGAATCAACGACACGAGCTGGTTCGAATAAACCGTCTTCCTGGAGGGCAAGTAATAACATAGGACTCCAAGAACCCAGGTGATTCCAGCAAGTGGGAGGGTCGCCCAGTTGAAGGCTGTGATTATGTTGAAGAAATCTGCGTTACTCAAACTCAACCAATCCCCGATCTATCAATCAGTACATTTAGGACAGTGTTCCCTAAAAAGCTTCAGCTTGACGTTGGCATGGACCTTCTGCTCGTTGGGATTTGTGTCTATGTTAGTTCCGCGCGCAGATTGTATTTCCAGATGGAATCACCACACTCCCGGCCTATTATGGGTCTGTTCGTCGGCGGTGACCTAAGCAAAGTAGCCTTAATACACGAGATTTCGTATGTGGATCGGACCATCTTCACTCTAGGCCCGTCTATGCGTCCTGTGTCACCGGAGACAGTGCACTATGCCGAGTGGTCTCGAAGCTGCAAAGGTGTTGACCCCAGAGGAACGTCTCAAGAAGTACAGGGAACTTCTCGGGAAGCTAGCCATTGAGGACTCTACACTGAGTCAGGAAGCACAAGGTCCGACGGGAGAGAGTGGATCCAAGGGCAATCCCACTGGGAAGGGCGCAGCGAAAGACGAACCAACAGGAGCCGCCCTGCGGATGAGTGCCGCGGGCTCCCACCCTTCTGGACCTCCAAGTAATCCGCTTGCCGTACACAGAACTGAGTCGCTTAAGGCTGCGGGATCACAGGGTCAGATTGGCGGACAGCTGAAATCCGCGACAGTCGCTTCAGCTGATGGCAAGAACCGGATACTACTGAAGGTAAAACAGAAGTCCATCGACTCCGAAATCGAAGAAGTTAGGCGGCTAAGAGAAGACCTTGAAAGAAGATTCGAAAAAGGGCGCATTGACAAGGCCGAATACGAGCGTGAACTCGAAGAGCTCATAAAGCGGGGGCAGACTCTCTTGGTAAGAAAGATGGACGTCTGCAAAGAGCTGGAAGCGCTTGGGCAAAAGTGAAGCGGTCATTCGGGTACTAGGTTTTGGCGATAGTCTTACGGCAGGCACACCTGGATATGACCCGCTCGATCATTCTGGTGATGAGAAATCCCAGTATGGCTACTGGCTTGTCAGAGTGGCGAGCAAAGAGCGAGGGCTCCACATTGACTTCGACAATCAGGGCGAGCCCGGGGAGCTTGTGCGACATATGTTGCCGCGTCTAAAGAAAGCGATGAACATAGGCAGCTATCGTGCTGTCATAATCCTAGGCGGCAGCAATGATATTGGATGGGGTGGCGATTCTCGGACGATCTGTACTTACGTGGAATCACTTTGGGAGCATGCACTCGACAGAGGCTCGCGAGTAGTAGGTTGTACCGTTCCGCCAATCGGATTCGAGTATCCTGGCCTGCAAGAAACGCAAGCTCGACTCAATGAGATGATTCGCACATCGGGTAAAGAATACGATGGCCTTGTTGTGGTGGACTTATTCAACAGCCTTTCAGACGAGCAAGGTCTCTTGGCCCCGGAATTCGATAGTGGCGACGGGCTTCACCTAAGCGTGGAAGGGTACAAGCGCATGGGTGAATCTATCTGGCAGAGCGGTGTGAAGGTTCTGTTAGAGTAATCGCACCAAAAGAGCCTGCCTCATATCGGCATCCAAGCAGAAAGAATGCTTCCACATGAACGAGAATCACAATGCGTGGATCTGCAATGTGACCACTCATACCGATAATGTGATATGAAACTCGACAGACAGGCAATGCTGACACTACATGCAACACGAAAGCAACGTCCATAGACGTCAAAGAGCAGACCTAGGTCCCGAGCATCCATGGGGTGACCGAGGCCAAGCGCTGTTCCAACTCGCGTTCTTGATCCTATGGATAGCTGACTCTTTCGTATTCCGTTTGTCGACAGTTTCAGTTGGCTATTCCCTACTGTATACTGGTGTTTTGCTTGCAGGCTTCTTTATCCTTCTGGGAATCTGGCTTCATCGTGCATCGAACAGAGTCGTATTTGGGCAAGTTCGAGATCCACCCCGCGTAATTGAAGAGAGCGTTTTTTCTCATGTGCGTCACCCCATGTATCTGGGAAGCCTATTCATCGACTTGGGACTCACTGTAGCAACCTTCTCCATATTCTGTGTTGACCTCTTTGCCATCATGTTCGTTTTCTATGACCGAATTGCCGCGTATGAAGAGCGAGATCTCTCTAAGCGATTTGGAAATGCGTATGCAGACTATGCGCGACGTGTGCGAAGATGGATTCCAAGTCCATAGGCAGCTATTGCCAAGTTCGGGCGTGCTTTCTATCTGAATGCACCCTATGACCGCACGATACAATCAAAAGCACCAAATGCAAGTCTCTTGCCTGCTTGTCAAACGAGCGGAGAACTGACCATGGCCACCGAACGCCAAAGTGTCGCCACGGACAAGATGGCATTTATCGACATGGTAAGCGACATGAGTAGGCGTGGCGACTTCTCTGCAGTCGCGGAAACACTCGAAGGCTACTGGATTAACAAGTCAAAGTATCCATGGCATTCAGTCTACCCAGTTCTTGAGAAGCGCTTGCTTTCTAGGAAGCCAGACTCTGATTTCTCGAACACGCTCCTACTTCTACGAGATGCAGTGTTCGGAGCTGTGGGTTTGACCTCACTCAGCTTGGCCCTTGATGTAACCACGGAGGAGGTTGTCAGAAAAATTACCAAGCAACAATCATGGAAAGAGGCGCAGCGTAATGTCCGGAAGTTCCTATCAGACATTGTTTCAGATATGATAGCAGGCGGCGAAATCAAACACCTGACTCCTTTGGGTCTCTCTGCGGACGGTCTTGGTTTTCTCGTGCCCGTCTTGCGACAAGCACAGTTAGAGGAGTTCAGGCGCGCGAAACCGAAAATCATGAAGGGATATCTCAATCTAAGGCCCTTGTCCAATTCTGTTATCGGACGGACTCTGCTCAGACAGCTCGCTATCAAAGAAGACAGACTGGAGGAGCAGGATCCTCGTGTGACCTCTTTGCTTGAGAGCTATGAGCACATGCTTGTCGACATTGAGATTGGCGAGGAGGCCACAGCTGGCGCCGCTCCTGAGACAGAACAGGCAACTATCATTGGCGGGCCAGTGAAGGAATACGCAGGCCGAAAGCCAACGAAAGCCGTTGAATCTCGAGGCTCGGGAGTTCAGACCAACTTGACAGAATATGTTGGTCGGTCCCCGGGTGAGGCAGAATTCAAGCCAAAGCCTCATCATGGTCATCCCAAAACAAGACAACGAAGAAAATCGCAGGAGCGGCAGCCTCCACTATCTGATCGTAAGTGAGATTGGAGATGATTGCTTTGAAAGGAAAGAACGCAAAGCCAATGAAAACGAAGGTAAGTGTTTCAGAGGCTGAGCGGAAGGCAATCAATCAACTCCGTGTCATTGCTTGGAACTTGGATTCTCCCAACTTGGCCGAGATGTACGAGGCGGCTAGCCACTTGGCTACACAACCTGTGACAAGGTCTCTCCTTCCAAAGGCCATGAGCGTTTCAAAGGCCGACGACCCCGTTATCAGGAAAGCAGCTCTCAGGGTGGCAGGCCAGAACGCGTACGGTCAGTACGTCCGAGAACTCGCTTCGCAGCTCAAGGAAGTTAATCCTGCTGAGCGTGAGCAGGTCCTCCAAGGCATTGAAGAGAAGTTCACTCAGACCGGGGGCCCAATCTCTACAGCAGAGCAGAAGCGTTGGGTCGAAGCTCTACAGTCTCTCGGGCGAGAGCATCAGCCAACAATCGTGGGCATCATGGCCCTACTTGGGGCTGTTGGTACTCAGTGGGTGAAAGAACTGGTCTCCGAACGAGTGGAAACATTGAGTTTCGGTAGTGTTCAGAGACTGACAGCATTTCCCGAAACAACACGCGGCAACCTACTGAAGATGGTATGTCAAAGCGCGGCCGAGAAAAGAGCTGACTTGGCAGCCTACATATGCCCGCTCGTCAATCCTAAGACCGTCCAGTTCCTTTCTCCGTTCTTGAAACACGGCAACTGGCAGGTCAGATCTCAGGTTGCACAGGCGGTCGCCAAGCTGGGGGTCATTGCGCCGGCAGGCATCATCATGGACCTAATCGCAGATGGAGACTGGCGTGTGAAGCAGGCCCTACTAGATGACATGAACGTCAAAGGCTCCAGGTTTCTTCCTCTTCTGAAGATACTGGGATACCTCGTGCGGGATCCTCACGCAAGAGTGCATGGGCTTGCCGGAAGAACTCTATTGCGGCTCGGTTCGGAGCCCTGCCGTGACTCCAACCTCTCTGCTCAGCGCGAGAAGACAGAGAAGGAATTCAGAGCTCAGCTCCTAGAAGCGGCGCCTGCGAACACCGATATTGGCTCGAGCTGGCTCGGAGTAAGTCTCATCGAGTCGTTTCCTATCCCCGTAATGTCAGAGGAAGAAGAGGCGGGAGGCAGCAAGGAGGCCCCTCAGGGAGTCAGCCTTGAGGATCTTGGTGCCAGCAAACCAGCTAGTGCGCCTAGACAGAATGCCAGCGTAGATCTCATGGCTGCTCTGCTCGGTGCGCGCGATGCCGCCAAGTCGCGGCGGCCAGTACCAACTAAAGAAACCACTGAGGTCGAACAAGAGCCTATCATCACGCAGATAGAATCCACGCCTGCTGACACTTTCATGAGGCTACTTCGAAACATGACTGCTACTACGGGAAAAGTAGTGGAGATATCTAGACTGAGAAACAGTGCTGCGTCTTCGGGTCTCGATGACCAAGAGTTCGACTCCGTGCTGGAGCAGCTTGAACGAGACGGCATTGTGTACCGTTCTGGAAAGGACAGAGTCAGCGTGGCTGATATGGAGCCCTAGGGCTTCAGAGTGTCGAACACTCTCTCAATGTGTTCTCGGCCGAAAGCTCCATCTAGGTGCTTCTGTTTGAGACATAGCGTCATCTGACTGAACGTGATAACAAACACGCAGGATTGATTGACATGGTCGAATCAACTCTCATCAAGGGCGGGCTGATTGTCACGGGTGACACACAGGGAAGAATCTTCCCCGGTTACGTTAGAATCGAGAGCGACAAGATATCGGAGGTCGGAAAGGGAGAGCCGCGTTCTCGGTCGGATGTCGTAGTAGATGCTACGGGATGTGTCGTTATTCCGGGCTTGGTCACTGCTCATACTCACCTGTATGGCATTCTTCTGAGAGGAGCTTCACTCAATATTGAACCCCCGACAGACTTTGCTCAGATTCTCCAGAGGGTTTGGTGGCCACTTGACGAGGCTTTGACTATCGAGGATGCAAGAGCTAGTGCGCTTGCAGCGTCGGCCGATATGATTCGCAACGGTTCCACCTTTTTCGCCGATACCTATTCAGGTCCGAATTCGATTGAGGGCGTACTGGATGCGATTGCTGATTCGAATCGGCAGATTGGAATTCGCTCGATGTTGGCTTTTGAGATTACTGAACGCAATGGTAGTGATGAAGCAGAGCGCGGCATCAAAGAAAATGTTCGTTTTGCTAAGGTCTGTGCAAGAACCAGAGGACTGACCTCCGCGATGATGAGCCTTCATGCTTCCTTCACTGTCAACGATGAAGTAGTCACAGAGGCAACAAACGCGGCATCAGAGAATGGAATCCCTTTGACTATTCACACTTCGGAAGGTCTCGTGGATCTCTATCACAATCTGGAAAAGCGGGGAGAAAGAACTGTCGAAAGGCTCGCCAGACTTGGGGTCTTGAGACCTCGGACGGTGCTTGCACATTGTGTCCACGTTAACGACCACGAACTCGGTCTGATACGCAAAAACAACGCGGCAGTGGCCCACAATCCAATGAGCAACATGCTGAATGCCGTTGGTACTGCACCTGTGCCTGATATGCTGGCAAGGGGCATTACTGTCGGCCTTGGCAATGACGGCTGGATATTCGACCCGTTTGAGAATATGAGATGTGCGCTGACCGTACACAGGCTTGCGACGAGAAACCCGAGTGCGATAGGTCCAGAGCAAGTATTCAGGATGGCCACAATCGAAGGTGCTAGATGCTATGGACTTGACAACATGATTGGGAGCATCGAGCCGGGGAAACTGGCGGACCTGGTTCTTCTTGACGCCACTAGGGTCGCCACTCCCGTTGATTCGAGCTCTGTTGTGGGCCACCTAGTAAACACATTCACGGGAAGAGACGTGATGCACGTCTATGTCAACGGTCGGCTGGCAGTTCAGAATGGGAAACTGAAATCGATTCCGGATGAATCGGTGTCAGCTGTATGCAGAAAATCAGCCCGGGCTCTCTGGTCTAAGCTAACACAGGACTCAGAGCTGGCCTAGTAATCCTTTCTAACCGTGAAGTCATTCGGAGGGAAAAAGGAAGAGCAGGGGCAGAAGCCCCTGACGTAGTCTATTTCCTCTTCATGCAGACGACAGCACCTATGATTACGATCACAAGTACCCCAGCTCCGACTAGGAGCATGTTTTGCTGTATGAAGCCAATGATGTCAAACCCTTCAGCCGGCAGGTTATCTCTGATAAACGATACGCTCACCGTCTCATGTGATGTGCTGTTGGAGGACCCAATAACATAGCGAGCTAGAACGCCATCACTCTTGAGATATGACACCTGAAGGGTATTCGTTTCGTCGTCCTCAGTATCTGAATACGTGAGGCCCCAATAGAGAGTGCTATTGGCGTAGTGGGTTGTGGTGCTATTCCACATCACGTAGGTCTTTATCAAGTTCCCAAGCAGGGTGAAGTTCCCGGTGGGCAGAACAAATGGCGTACCGAGGGCCAATAGCCCTAGGAACAGCAGACCGTACAGACCAATCGTGGTCCCATTACTCGACCACCACCAGCCCACGTCCGGGTAAGGAACTTCGGCCCATGTGGTCATGGAATTCGGTATGGCTGGCATGGCACTGGTGATGTTCATGTACAGAGCTTCGTTGAGGCTCATATTTGTTACGCCAGTAGAGGTCAGATGGAAGTTGAAGGCGTCACCGCTTGCCACAGCCCATTCCAATCCTTGGTTAGTAGCTGCTGCAACCGGGGACACAAAAAACACTGCAGAAATCGCAAGCGCGATGAGCAGTTGTAGTGCGCGTTTCATTTGCTAGATTCTCCCTAAAACCACTTGAAAATGGCACGATTACCAGCCATCCAATTGAAGAAAAGCATTGTGTGCGCCGTCGGCCATTTGGTACCACATTGGCCGCGAGAAGACCTGAGTTTGGATTCTGGTGTCCACTGGAAACAGACACTGAGAACTGCAATCACATCTGGAAGCGAAAAGAAAGGAGCAGGGGCAGAAGCCCCCAAGATGACCTATTTCCTCTTCATGCAGACGACAGCGCCCACGATCACGACGACAAGGACACCAGCACCGACCATCAGTATGTTCTCTCGAATCCACCCTATGATGTCGAGTGGCAGACCTCGCGTTATCTGCAGGCTGCCAATGGTGGCATGCGACGTGTTGTTAGTTGAAGTCGCGCTTACCGTTGCCAGAGCACCGTCGTTTCGCTGATATGTCGCCTCAAGTGTGGAGTTGTAGCCGGGGTGGGCTTGGACCAGTTTCATTCCCCAACTTTGTGAATCGCCCACAAATACAGTCGAACTGCTCCACAGTATATAGGTCTGGACCAGCTGTTCAAGCAGTGTGAAGTTGCCAATGGGTAGAACCACCCCTGTCCCGAAGGGTAGGTCGACAAGCACCCAGAACAGTATTGCATATTCTATCTGCATCTCGGTGCCATTGGTCCACCAGGCATCTAGGTCCACAGTCGGAACCTGACTCAATAGAGTCATGGAATCGGGTATTGCAGGCGGGTCTGCAGTGACGTTCAAGTAGAACGCTTCACTCATGTGAAACGTCGCATTGTTGACAGCCAGCGTGTAGTTCAGCCTATCGTGGAGTTGCACCCCCCAGGACAGGCCTTGGTTCGAGGCTGCAGACACGGGGGACGCAAGAAACAGGCTCGAAATCGCAAGCGCGATCAGCACTTGTAGTGCGCGTTTCATTTGTTCAGATCTCCCTAAAGCCAGTCGAAAATGGCTGACTTTGCATGACCACAATTGATGAAAAAGATTGCGTGCGAGCCTGCCTGCAATCTGGCTTCAACCACTGGGCGCCGTCCGGACAACAGGCAAAGCGAGAGAAAAGTTCTTCCGCAACCGCGAAAGGAAAACTCAATGTTACTTATCTCAACGGTTTTGTACAGGGTCGTTCGAGACTGAATGCGAGGAATCTCGCTTGGAGAAGGATCTTCCATACGATGGCCCGCTGTTTGATGCACATTCTCACGCGGCCGACGAGTCTGCTCTCAAACTTATGGTGGGGACTGGTAGGAAATTCGGCGTTGAGAGAGCACTTCTGATTCTGCATAGTCCTCAGTCCTCACGCTTTCGAGAATTGTACCCCGGGCGTTTCGTCTTTGCCAAGTTCTTCTTCGGCAATACACTGCTTACGGATGACCCCACAGGCATAAGAAATGAAATCGCCTCGATGAGAGAGCAAGGCTACTCTGTGGCGAAGATGCATTTTGCTCCATCTTGGAGAGACCGGATTCCGGAAGGAGCGAAACCGATTCCTCCTGTAAACGATGGGCAATTCGATATGTTCTTCGGCCTTCTTTCTGATTTCCAGGTTCCAGTTGTCATTCACATAGCAGACCCTGACACGTACTATGCAACTAAGTACTCCAATAGTGAAGTCTACGGAACAAAAGAGAGCCATATTGGAGACTTTGAAAAAAGACTGTCAAGAAGCGCGCATCTAAGATTCCAGGCCGCACACTTTGGCGCACAGCCCGAACTCTCTCGGCTCGACAATCTGGGGCGGATGTTCGACACCTATCCTAACCTTTATGTCGACACTGGTTCCGCCAGATGGATGGCAAGAGAGCTCGGCAAAGACCCTAAGAGAGCAAGGGCGTTCGTAACTCGTTACTGTCGCAGAATCCTCTTTGGCACTGATTGTGTGGCTCGCTCACTTGAACGGGAATACTATGAGGGGCGCTTCCTGACCGAAAGGCTGTTGTGGGAGACCAACGTTCGCGGAGTTCCACTGCCATTCGTAGATGAAGACACCAAGAACTCCGGGGGCACATTCATCAACGGTCTGTCGCTGTCCAGAAGTGTTCTGAAACGGATATACTGGGAGAACGCACTGGCACTCTATGGAACCTGAAGCTCCCCTGAGCTAGCCCAGCATATCAATGCAATGCTCGATTTCACAGCTGTTGTCTTCTTCCTCTGTGTAGAACTAGTGCAGCGATAACAAGCCACACTGGAGCCACGATGACAAGAACGATTTTCGGATCCACTACGAAAGTGTCTGTCAAATACCTGATAGTTCCGTTCTCGGTATAGTGACCCATACTGTCATTGGCAAAGACCTTCCAATCCAGGCCTTCTTTAGAACCAGTGAAGCTGGTTTCGTAGTAGCTTCTTGTTGCATTTCCCTCTGTTGCTGTCGCTGAGATGTTGTGCCAGACACTCTGTGAAAGCAGCATGTACCTGACAATCACACAGTCAATTCCGTCGGAGTCATCTACCCAAAACGAAAAGTCGTACGTCACGTTGGGGGTGAAGGACCAGTACGCCGAAAGCACTACTTGCGCGCCTGGTGGGAATGGAAGGAGGATCTTGGGATCAGTACCCATGGTTGTGGTAGTTTCTTCACCTGAGGATTCTGGAACGGCGAAGGACAAGACTACAATCGCGGCGAACACCAAAGCACAGACACGTTCACCAAAGCGATCAGGTCTCAAAAGCACTCCCGAATGGAGCTAGACGCGCAATCATAAATGACTTTCCGTGGCAAAAAGATCGGAATCCATTGCGACCGTCTTCTTCATTCTTACCGAGACCTTGGCGATGCCGGCGAAGGGAAGTAACCTATGGTTCTCATCGCCTGATTCTCTTCCGATTCCTGCTCCGAGTAGACAGCTTTGGGGGATTCGTGTTTGTCTTCTTTGAACTACCAGATTCTCCCTTTCTCCGAGGCTTTTCGGGCTTCAGATAGTCAGCAAGCGATGCCTGATGGCGTGCTCCCATTCCCCATCTTCTACCTTGGGCTTCTCTCTCCACGATGCTCTCGCTATGCATATGATGCAGATGGTAGAGAATGGTGGCTGCGGTCAGGTTCACGTCGTAGGCTAGGTCTTGGACGGTTGTCCACTCTTGCTGTTCGAGCCTCCTGATTATACTGGTTCGAGCAAGGAGACCTCTGCGTACGTTCCGAATCCAATGTAGACGCGCTCTGGGATCAACGGACACGGACATCACTTGCCATGGTGGCTTAAGCACTATTGCCTATGCGTCGCGGTTCAGATTCAGTCCAAGGCATGGTCTAGGCCAATAAGGGCTAGGAAAGCAGCAGGTTCATTGTCCTCCGATATCGGACGAACATGGTAATCAGGATATGTGTGGCTCAGACGGGCTGCCACACGTGTACCCATGAGTTTGGTCATGAAAGTCGCCTTCTTGCCGCGCCATAGATAGACGATTCTGTTCTCATGGTCTACGAAGACCAATACCTTGTGGGAGTCCGTGTGAGTTGCGTACTCCTCAGCCGGTATGAGCCTTGCCTGTTCGTCTATCTCAAAGGACTCGACCATTATCGTGACTCCAAGCAACGTTCCAAGTTACCCAGTATCCCCTATCTGTCTTGTCATTCTTTTCAGCTACGTTACTGGAACTTAGTCCAGATGAAATAGCGCTCGACCGTTCCGCGACCGCGCTAGAACGTCACACATTACATTATATCTAATATGTGCTTTGTACGATTCTGAGAGTGAATACCCTGCCAATAGAGGGCAGTTCTGTGAGCTGGTTCGTTGACCGCGAAAGGAGAAGAGTCGAGGTCACATTTCCCGATCAGATAACTGTCTGCTATCCTCTCAACGCATTGCCGGACCCAATCTATGAGGCTATGGCTTCGGCTCTTGATGGCAATACCGAGGCATATGCAAGGGTGGAGGAGCTCTACAGCTCCACAGTCATGAAACCCGCTGTTTGCACTCTTAATTCCTCGGGACCCTTTCCCATCAACGCAGCCACAAAGATTGTGAGACTCACTCTAACAGACCAAGCCATTGATGAGACAGTCGATGAGATCGAGGGTGAGCTTTTGGCCCTTCAGGGTAGGCCATTCAAGCAGACGTTGCAGGAACGGATAGACATCTACAAGCGGCTCTACATAGACGACATGAAGATTGACAGAATGAGGCTTGGAGCAGTCGAGATGTTTAAGGAAGCGACTTACTCAAACATCCAACGAGACCCAAGAGTGGCACTGTCTTTCATGTGGGCCCAGCCCGGCCAGTCTGTCGCTCCGGGCTACCAAATCAACTGCCTAGCTGAGATATCTAGACCGAGGGACCCATTCTACAGATTCATGACCTGTCTAAGGTCGTTGTTCTCTTCAAGGTTCTTGGATGTGAGAGGAACTGAGTATGCCTGTGCCTACAAGTTTTGGGTATCGGAAGTGAAGGACAAATCGCTTGCGCCGAAGCCCGGTTTTGTTCCCTAGATCTAGTAGTTCGTGAGCTGGAGTAGCCTCTCGGGGAGTTCCTCTATACTGGATATGTGCAAAACTGTTCCATGCCCTGCTCTAGCCAGAGAATCGGCTCCCTCCGAATCGTAGGAGATTCTGGGCACGATTATGATTAACTTGATGTCTTGTTGTTTGAGGTCACGTGCAAGTTCTTCGCAGGTCTGAAGGTCGCTCAAATACATGTCGGTGCTCAACATCAGGATTCTCTCCTTTGCCCTTGTCTGTTTGAAACTGGCCAACGCGAGAGCAATGGACGTCCGAGCACCTGTCCCGCCTCCGGCCCTGACATCAAGCAGGTCAGCAACGACCTTGTCTATCGAAGCGCGTCTATCGTCCATTCGTTTCACAATGTGTGTCTCGTTATCGAAGAGAACTACTCCGAAGTCATCTCTCTGTACGGCGAAGACTCCAGCCATTACTGCGATGGCGAGCATCCCAAGCTTTTCGGAACTGTCCATGGAGCCTGACTTGTCCAGCGCCCAGAAGAAGGCTCTGTGCCCTTGGTACATTTCATTGATTAGAAAGTCCTCAGGACTCAGGGTTTGGAGACTAGTCCTTCCTTGAGAAAGAAGGCAATCGATGGTCTCCTCAAGGTCTATCAGGTCGGTCTCGTCTCCTATTCTGTATGGCCTAATCGTAGAACTCTCCTGCAGTCCCCCAAGCATTGAAGTCCCCATTGTCTGACGAGCGAATCGCTGGCCCAGATCGATTAGGAACTTCTTGGCAATCTCCCTGAGTCTAGTATTGACTTCCTCTGGTACTTCGTCCCGATACGCGAACCACATTCTGACAATGTTCGTTGCAGGGCCGCCAAGAAGGCCGCCCATGACCTTGTCTAGCCGGGGTTGATACGGTTTGTCGGACACTGTCGCCCCTTGAGGACCGGCCCTGCCTCTGTATCCGGATCTGGGAGATGCGCTGCCAAGAGCTGCATGAAGGTCAATATGTGCTATGGCTCCTAGTGCTCCTTCATTATCTTTAGAGAAAGCTAAGTCCGCAAGCTGCCTTAGCTGGTCCCGAGTCAGTCCGGCCGCAGACATCAGGTCGTGAAGTCTGTCGAAGCTGGAAACACCTCGCTGAATCAGATTCTTGATGGTCTGAAAGGAGGGGTTGAGGAGTTCGAGTATCTCCTCTTCGCTCATACCCAAACGCTTTCCAGCGTTCTTAATCGCGTCGGCAGAAGGGGCCCTGCCTGCATTCGATGATGACTTGACGATTTGACGGAGATGAGTCTTGCTCGTAGCACGAGCTGCAGTCGCATCAGCGAGCCTCTGCATGGACTCATCCCATTTCCGCCCTGTGGCGGCGTCAGGTAGCTTTTGACGGAGACCGGCATACTCACGCAGCTCTTGTGCCAGATACTCAGCTGGTGTTGAACGGGAGTCAGCATTCTGGACTGCGTCACTGACAAGTTTGTCAACAAGGTTGTTCCAGCTCGGGCTATCCATTGCATTTTCTGCCAGCTGTCTTGCATCGACGTTAGACGATCCACCAGAATCGTACTGGCTATCGTACCCCTGCATGACTTCCTCACGCATGTCTTGTCCTGATCCGCCTTGGATTTGTTTGGCAAACTCGAACGAGTCGGCGAGGGCGAACTTGCTGGCAGCAGCAGTGATGAGTTGAGACAGATTCTCGGGCAATCTGCCCAGCTCGGCTGAGTAGCTGCCCGCTTGACTGAGATCCTGAAGGGCCTGCTGCAATACCCTATCCATCTCCTGCCTCTGTGCCTTCTTCGGGGCCTTGATATCTTCCATGTAGTGCAGCGCCTTTGCAGCGGTTGCTGGGTCCCAAGACGCGAGTTGTTGAAACTGGGCCGTAACATCAGCGTCGCATCGTAATGCTTTAGCGGCGAGCCGTTCTGCTGCATTCTCTGTTGTAGACAGTTCGTTGAGGGCATCTAGCACCTGAGAATTGAGGATGTCCTTACTCGTCAAGTTACCTGCCCTGTCGAGAAGTTGCTGTGAAGCGGCTTTCTTCAGCTCTCTGTCGTTCGAGATCCCTTGCAGCACGATGTCACCGTCGCTAAGGTAGTCATGGGCAGCATCATAAAGCGAAGAGTCCTGCCTATCCCGAAGCTTCTGAAGGTAGTCATAGCCCGCCTGTACTAGTTCCTTTTTGATCTTCTTAGCAAGTTCCTGTTCACGTCGTATCTGTTGTATTACAATCTGAAGTGCATCTGCATTGATACGTTGTTCCTGAGGCTCTACGGCGACGCCTTCCTCCTTTTTCTCCGATGACTTCCCAAGAACGATATCTTCGGCAATCATCCGAGCCAACTCCTGGTCGGGAGGAAAAGTGGTAAACACAGCAGCTTCGACGAAATCGTCTAGCGTCAAGCGTCCGTTCCTGAAGAATCGCGAAGAAAGGAGTCCCGGAATCGCCTGTGTCTGACGGATACTAGGCTTGATTTTCGCATCGGGACTCTGTCTCATCCTGTGAATGAACTCGTATGCGAAGAAGGGAACATTACTCATATCCGGTGTTAACGCCGGGCCGCTCGTCATAGTTCAAGCACCGCCAAGTTACGCCTCTGTGTCTTCTTCATCCGACTTGGACTCAGTAGCCACCGCGCGACTGGAGGCTAAAGCTCTGCTGACAAGGAGACTCACCGCTGGGTCAAGGTCAATGCCCGGCCGGAACTTCAATCCCCCAAGTAGTACATGATGAGCAGCATGTGATAGGACTTCATGCGTGATTTCTCGTTTTTCCCGTCGAGACATCTCAGCCGCTAGCCGAGCAATTGAGATGCCCGCACGAATCGATGCGGGTACCTCGATGTCGGCATTGGTCCTTGTGGCTGACACTAGACTGTAGATGCTGTCGAGTACATGATCGGTCAGCTTGTACTCTGGACAGTTCACTCGGATGATTTCAATCTCTGTCTCTTTACGCGGGTATCCTAACTTAATCCAGACGCGCACTCTGTCCCTAAAAGCCTCGCTGAGTCTGTGGGCCCCGGCCATCTCGTCTGGATTCATTGTAAGGACTGGAAAGAAGCCGTCATGTGCCTTTATCCTGCCGAGCCTTTGGACGCTGACACTGAACTCCTCAAAGGGCTCAAGCAGAGAGTTTTGGACATACTCAGGCAGACGATTGCCTTCGTTTAGGCCGAAGACCCCTCCGAAGACCATTGCCCTAAGCAAAGGGCCGGGCTCGAACGAGTCGAGACTGAATCCTTTGTTGAGAACGAGAGCGGGATTGAAGGATCCTATCAGATGCGACGGACGAACTCCTTCGTCCCCTGTCACCCATTCAAACAATCGATTGGTCTTCTGAGCATATGCTCTCAGAAGAAGCGTCTTGCCCACACCGGGTGGACCGATTATTGCTGGTATCAAGTTCGCATTTTCGCAATCTTGAAGTATGTCGAATGCATCTTTATACTGCTCCCGGATTACCATCCGTACTTTCTCTGTTGATGCTACTGCTAGCCGATCTTGAAATGCATCGGCAAAGGCCGTTTCCTCTTTTCGCTTCAACACATTACCCTCTGACGGTCGTTAGAATTCCATATCGACTATAAGTGTCCGTTCTTAAACTCATAGCTGCATCCGAACTTGTCTGGAACGAAGTTGCAGCAGGGACGAACTGAGAAGCTTACTGGACGTCCCTTGTCAACTCTCCGGAATACGCAAAGAGAGCGGGAGTTCCGCCTGTGTGCCAGAAGAGAGTTGGACTGTCGGCAGCTATTTCTCCTGATAGCGCCATCTCAATGAGCCCAGCGCCTGCCTTTCCTGTGTACACAGGGTCAAGCAGAATTCCTTCGAGCTTGGCGAACATCTCGATTGCCTTACGATCGGCTCCGTCCATCAGTCCATATCCGTTTCCCGTGAAACGGTCCGTGATCGAGATCTCGGGAGTGAATCTTGGAACTAATGACGGGAACTCTCTAATCATTCTCTCAACGAGCTGCTGAACCCTACTGACTGCAGACTCGGCAGAGTCATACACGTCAATACCGAGGATGTTGGCATCAATTCCAGCTGAGCGGGCTCCTGCGATGAGACCGGCGAGAGTGCCGCCAGTACTCGTCGCAACAATGATGTGCTGCGGAGTGAGATCTGCCTTCTCGAGCTGTACTTTCAGTTCTTCCATAGCCGCCGCGTAAGCCAGTGAGCCAATCGGGGTTGCGGCTCCAGCAGGGATGGCATAGGGTTTCAAGCCAAGTTCCTCTAGCGTGGACACAACCACTCCCAGTTTCTCATTCAGCGACATGAAGTTTTCATCCGGAAAGAACTTCAGTTCAGCTCCGTACAGCTTGTCAAGAAGAAGATTACCAGTGTAGTCTTCCGGTTCCTTACCAGCAAGCAGGAGAACACTCCGCATTCCTGCAGCCGCGGCGGCAGCGGCCGTTTGTCTGCAATGGTTGCTCTGTACTGCACCAACGGTTACAAGTGTATCGCAGTCATGCTCCCTCGCATCGCCTATTACAAACTCGAGCTTCCTTGTCTTGTTGCCCCCGAAGCTCGGTCCCGTCATGTCATCTCTCTTAATCCAGAGTTCATCAAGGCCCAGTGTTCTACCAAGATTCCTCATTGGATGAAGCGGAGTTGGAAGAAAAGCAAGTCTGTATCTTGGAACAGTTTCGAACACCACTGGTATATCACCCAAGTGAAGAGACGTCTCAGAACGGAACGGGTTTGCCGCGAGTGAAGCGGCAAATCACAGGCTGAGTCAATTGTGTTTCCACTATCCACTTATGAGAATTGTGTCAGAGTGGCTGCCTTGCGTGGGCGTTAGTGAGTCGGTTCCTGACTTGAAGGACGCAAAGCAGAAAAGTGCATGCTAGAATCACGGTGGTGCTGACTCCATAGCGTTTCTGATTGCTGATAGGGAGAGGTTAGCGACTTGAGCGACATGGCCGACACGATATTCCACCGTCCTCGTGGCCTCAGAGTAATAGGGATTACCCAGATGTCGTTTGGTATCTTTAGTATCATCGTATCACTGGGTATCTTTTCGGCTTGGCTCACCGGCAGTCCATTAATCCCTACTGTTGGCCACTTGTACGCCCTTGTTATCATGATTTTCGTGGGAATTCCTTGTTTGGTAATAGGCAACTACGTTGATGACCTTAGGAGAAATGCAGTAATCGCGCAGGTACTCTACAGCATAGCGGCAATAGCACTAGTGAGCTATTTTATTGTTAACTGGGGAATCCAGTATCACTGGGCAGTCCCTTGGTTTGGACTTGTCACCGACGTAGCGGTCGGCTATGTTGCCGCCCTGGTACTTTTCACGCAAATCGTATTCGTGCTGTACCTGCTTGTCAGATGGAAAAGCGTGGTGCCGGCGAAGGGCGTCCGAATTGAGAGAGACCGGACGCGGGCTAGACTGATTGAATATGGATTGATGCCGACGCCATTGTCGACTGACCTTCTCGGAAGTGATGGCCGGGCCGTCGTGACGAAGGAGCAGGGTCAGCGCATAATGCAGACGCGCAAGGTGACAAGTGAAGAAGGAATGGCAATTCTATGCTCTAACTGCGGTGGCGCTACTCCTCTAACAAAAGCTGAAGCGGACAATACGATTCGGTGTGATTTCTGCGGTGTCAGGCTCGCACTGAGCGGCGTCTTCATGCCCTGCAAGAACCATCCCGAGTACCTCGCGGCAGCCGCCTGTGCAGTATGCGGTGAGCGTTTCTGTCGTCGATGTCTAACTGCCCAAGAACCACCGGTGGATGTGAAATGGACAGGATCTACGGTCTTCTTGTGCTCCAAATGCTTCGAAGGGCGATTCCGACCCGCAGTTACAACGGCTTCTCTGGTCATTCCAATCGACCAGCTTTTCTCGAAGGCTGGCTCAAGGTTTTCGCGATTCGGTTCACTGTACGGCAGGTTCCTGCGCAAGTACTTTGGAATCATGCCCTACGCCCTAAGAATCGCGGGTCAAGCTCTCTCATCGATGAGCCATAGTTCGCACGGGAATGATAACGCCGGAGCCTTTATCCTAGCTATCATCATAGCAATCATAGCTATCCCTGTGGTGACCGGCATTGCACTTCTTTTGGGAGCGATTGTGATTGTCCCAATACTGTTCTATGCCGGTCTCGTGAGTGTGACAGTCGAGGCCGTCCGCATAATACGTCGAACGGACTTCATTTCGCTAGACCAAGCTAGAGAGAGAGCGGTCATCAGACGCGAGCCGGTCAAGGAAAAGGAGTCCGGGCTGCGAGCTCCCAGTCGCTCGTGGCAGCGTTCAGATGCCAAGAAGGAATCTGCGGCTGCGGAAGGCTTCTTTCGGAGGTGATCACGATCACGTCTACGGAAACGATTCGGTGCCCTGTCTGTGGCGGAGCTGTCAAAGTTGGACCCAAAGACAGAGTGAACAGATGTGAGTTTTGCGCCAGCCCTGTCTTGGGAAGTTCGCAGAAAAGAGACTGTGTGAATCACTCTGGGAGACTTGCAGTGGCCGTGTGCAATGTCTGTGGGGACTTGATTTGCGAAGAATGTGTGCAGAAGCGGATTGGGGACTATGCCGGAAAACTGTTCACTATTGCGAACTGCCTCAAAGAGGAATGCGTTGCTGCAAGTGGCTGGGCACAGGTAGTGAATCCTGATTATCAGCGGCTCACAAACATGGATTGGTCAGATTCCGTGGATGGAAAGGTTCTCCGCACTACGGGCGCAGGCGCGGTTCTCATGATGGTTTTCGAACTCATCTTCATTCTGGGCATGTTATACATCCAGTTCTTCACACAATGGGGACTTGTACGATCCAACGTTCCGTACTTCTTCATTAGAGGAGATGCAGTTGTCATTCTTGGCATTCTGGGAAATCTCATCGCAGCGATATTGTTGCAGACGGCACTCCAGGTCTATATCCATGAAAGGCAGCTGGCCTCGGGAGTAATGCTCCTCATACTGCTTATTGTGGAAGTCATGTTGCTTCTTGAACGAGGCTTCTTCTTCAACCTCAGATACTATCCATACCCCTACTTGGTCCCTGTGCTGTTAGCTGCCTTCGGCTCGGCAAGTCTACTTGTGTTCATTGGTTCCGCTGTTGCTGTTGCAGTCGGGTATGAGAAGCGCAAGCAGCTCAGAGAGGCGAGAAAGATTCTCGGCCTGGCTAGTAAATGACCCACGACCGCGCTCATTCCTGTGTGTCGAACAGGTCAATGATTCTGAACCTCTTGACGTGAATTAGGCCCATGTCAGTTATCTTCAGTTCTGGGATAACCGGCAATGACAAAAACGCCATGGCCATGAACGGGTCTTCGACGTTGCTGCCCAGAGCATGTGCAGCCTCCTTCAACTGCTTGAGACCTTCAGTGACTTCCTCAATGTGCCTGTCTGACATCAACCCGGCAATCGGCAACGGCAACGAAGCCAGTACCTCTCCATCGCGGACTATTGCTAGGCCCCCCTGCATCCTAACAATCTGCACTGCAGCCTCTATGAGGTCGTGGTCGTTTGTGGCAACGGCGACTATATTGTGACTGTCGTGAGCTATCGATGAAACCATCGCTCCTTCCTTGATTCCCATTCCTTTTACGAATCCTATTGCACGTGGCTCTGTGGCGTTGTGCCGTTCTATGATGGCTACCTTCGCAATATCCCTGTCTATATCCGGTACAACGAACCCTTCAATCACCCTCGGCGCCTCTATCAACCTCTTGGTCACAATCTGGTTCGGTATCATTCCTATCACGTTCATGGTAGGACCGCGAGCCTTGACTTGGAAGTCCTTGGGTTCTAGGAAATGGATGTTGACGGACCTACGCAATCTGGGCTGTTCCTGAATTCCAAATGTGTCAACCATTTTGCCATCCTTTGCCACGAGCACTCCTTGCTTGAATACCATGTCAACACCAATGAGGTCTAGAGAATCCAGAACCACAAGGTCTGCAACATAGCCTGGTGCAACGGCACCAAGATATCGCAAACCATAATGGCAAGCAGTTGATAGGGTCGCCACCTTGATTGCGACGACAGGGTCGACTCCAATCTTGATGGCCTCCCTGATCATACTGTCAATATGGCCCTTGGTCATAAGGTCCAATGTGTTTCGGTCGTCAGTAACAAAGCTGCATGACATGGCAGTCTGTGGAGTAACGAGAGGAGCGAGGTCATGCAGATTCTTCGCTGTCGAGCCTTCCCTGATATGGATGTGCATCCCGACTCCAAGCTTCCGTTTGGCTTCGTCAAAAGAAGTACACTCATGGTCTGAAGATATTCTGGCGGCACTATATGCCATCAGGTCAGACCCCGCGATTTGCGGGCAGTGCCCGTCGATTCTTTTGCCGAGCTTCAGCGACACACGTATCTTATCGAGGATCTGGGGGTCTTTGTATACTACTCCCGGGTAGTTCATCACCTCAGCGAGTCCGAGAACATAGGACTCTGTCATCAATGGCTGGATGTCAAGGGAGTCAAGTGACACACCACTCGTTTCGAACTCTGTCGACGGCACACACGACGGAAGCATCACGTAGACTTCGAGCGGTCCTCCTCTCATGCTCTTGCTCATGTACATGATGCCTTCCATGCCAAGAACATTGGCGATTTCATGGGGATCCGCGACGACCGCTCCTGTGCCATGAGGAACGACCGCCCTGGCAAATTCCATGGGCATCACCATGGATGACTCGATGTGAACATGTCCATCGATGAAAGAAGGCGCGACGTATTTCCCTTTGATATCGATGACCTCGTTGCCGACATATTGTCCGACACCCGCAATGAACCCCCCATGAATAGCAACGTCTCCTTCGCTGACCTCTCCTGTGAAGACGTTGACAACAGACCCGTTCTTGAGTACTAGGTCGGCTCGTGTTCTTCCGGCAGCTACATCTATCATCTGGTCAAGAGGGTAACTCTCGCGGCGAGTAAGAAACATTCCAGTTCACTTACCTTTCAGAAAACGCGCCTAGTGAAAAGCTTTGCCTGCACAACGGCATGTAATGAATAGGAACAGAATACATCGGTGGGTTTTAATCGAGTTACGACGCCTCAACGCGAACGAGCCCGTTATTGGTCAGGTCTAGTGTTGGCGAGAAGGCATCGGCGATGACTTGGTTTGAAAGACATCCGATTAGAAAAGATTCCAAGAGCATATCGCTTCTTGCTGTTTTCACGGCCATGGTTGCTGCATCTCAGGTCGTCCCCATCGTCGGAGTGACGACCTTCAAGACCGGAGTAGTCGGGATGAACATCGACTGGACAGGCATTCTCATCGTGATAGTCTTTCAAGGCCTGGGGATAGTGTACTCGTTTTTCTCTGTGGCGGTCATGTGGATTTCAATAGGATATCGAAATCCCGCAGGTGCCATATTCAAGGTGTCCGCAGAGTCACTCATGTTGATAGGGATGGCCACGGCTTGGTTACTAGGAGCGAGAAAGAGCAAGAACCGGATTGTGAAGCTGACACTGTACTTGATCTTTGGCTGCGCATTTAGAGCAGTTGGCATGTTCTTTGTCAACACGGCACTTCTGCCCGTGTTCTACGCACTCACGCCGCAAGCGGCATATGCATTGTCAGTATTGATAGTTCCTTGGAACGTTGTCCAAGCCGTCATCAACATCGCGGGGGGATTCACTTTCTACAGCCTGATACCCCAGAGACTGGCTGCTCAGGCGGGACTTGGGGATGGTGCATACGCCGAATCGAGGAGGATTCTGGAGCTCAGCTCTGAGGAGATGCAACGGAACAGAGCACAAGACTCCGCTTCTGACTAGCGAAGGGTGAGACCCACATGACTGCGCATAGCTTGGAGATAGTACCGCTGACAGGAATCCCAATCATAGAACCTGGCGACGATCTCGCCTCCGTTATCATGAAAGCTTTCAGGCGGCCTCGCATTAGACCGCGCCCCGGCGACGTACTCGTCGTAACGCATTCCATTGTCTCGATGGCTGAAGGCCGAGTCTTTTACAATGCCGAGATCGAGCCCTCAGCAAAGGCGACGCAGATCGCGGCGACAACTGGCAGGAGCGCTCAGAAGGTGGAAGTCGCTCTGAGGGAGGCAGTAGAAGTCATCCGTGAAGAGCCCGTTCTCATTACCAAGACCAAGCAGGGGATTGTCACAGACTTTTCTGGAGTAGATCAGAAGAATGCCCCACTAGGGAGCTACATAGCGTTACCAGCCGACCCCGATGAGTCAGCTCGAAGACTCCATTATCGCCTGTCCAAGGAATTGGGAGTGCATATGCCCGTCATCATCACGGATACACACGGAAGACCTTGGCGACTAGGCGCCGTGAATGCAGCTATCGGTGTCGCAGGAATGTCTCCGTTTTTCCGGAATGCCGGAAAGGAGGATTTGTACGGACGTCACTTGACTTCATCGCTTGTTTGTTTGGCTGATGAACTCGCAGAAGCAGCAGAGCTCGTCATGGGACAAGCCGATGAAGGAATTCCTGTAGCTCTAATCCGGGGCGTCAAGTATGAATCTGAACCCGGTGCGGCGAGGGATATTGTGAGGGCAGTGTCTGAAGACCTGTTCCGTGGAGATCCCCGCTTCACTACTACGGGCCGATAGACTGAGATTCGCACTAAGATGTGCTTTGACCTGAAAAGAGCAAGCATGTCGGTTCATCACAACAACCCTTAGATTAGCACCGTACGGTTTCTGGTATGGTATCTGCATGTCTTCACAAAGTAAGCGGTTCCTCCTGCCGTTTCTATTCATAGTGGTCGGATTGACTCTGACTGTTCTTGTCGTCAATGGTATGTCAGAGCGGCTATTCGCAGCAAAGCCAGGCTACAATCTGCTGCCCGTAGTCGCAGGTCCCACGCCTTCGGACGCAAGGACCCTTCTATTAGTTGTTATCCCCCTGTATCTAGTTGAGTTCCTCATTCTTACGGTCCCGTTAGCATGTTTGATGCTGGTGGCGAACAGACTTGTCAAGACAACGGCGTACACTCAAAGCGTTATGACATTGGGAACGAGGTTCGGAGGCTTTCGAATGACGAGACGTGCTGTGGTGCCTGCCATGTTTGCTCTTTCTTCTGGAGACCTTCTACTTAGTTTTGTCAACAACTGGCCCTTTCAATCGGATTCAACTATTACCGGAGTTTTGGCGACGACGGTACTAGACCCTCTGCTTTCTCTCTTGTCTTCAATGGTCGTTCTTCCCGTAGCCCTCGCGATTCTCATGCCGACTTGGGCCCTGGATGATAGCGGCATCGTTAGTCATCTCAAGCCAAAGCAGCTTGAGAATCGCCGTCCCCCTGATACGGAGGGGGTTGGCCGCTGGTACAACAGCTATATTGGTGGGTTTGCTCTCCTGGGCTATCCTATCACGATGTTCTTCCGCTACTTCTATCGACCTTTCTTCTTGATGGCACAGCCAATGACCGCCCCGAACATAGCGCTCAGTGTTTTCACGACAATAGGGCTTCCCCTACTGATTATGTCTTTCGTAATGCCTGTCATTATACTCAATGAGCTTACGCTGGGCTGGACGACCAATATCGTTCGACGCCTTGCCAGACGACTTGGGGCCCGAGAAGTCCAAATTGAACGAATCGCTCCGGTTCAGAGCGAACAGACTCCTCAATCAGATGATCTGAAGCTCTCCTAACAGTTCTTCGGGCCGCTTCGTCAAGTATTCGTGATAGTCGCTGGTCTCGATGGCAAGAGGTCTAGACTGCTTTCGACAACGAAACTGATCAGGCTACCAGAAACCTTTGGGGCAACAGGGAGCCTGAATCTACCAGGCTTTCCACGGTCACTCTTGATACTAAACCCTGAATCTCTTAGGGCAGCGAGAACCTTTTCGAAATCCATCAAAGGGATCCTCATCCGCTGTTCGCCTAGAGCCCTGACAATTGAATGCCCATAGCTTGTTACGATTAGTCGGCTGATGTCCGCGAAATGCCCATCAGTTGGCACACTTAGTCTGTCAATTTCCTCCCGCCTAGCCCGTACGACCGCCTCAGCCAACGTTGATTCATCGTCGGTGAGCAAAGCGTCAACGTCTATGAATAGCGTGGGCCCACCTGCAGCAATTTGCTTGCGAACTAACTCTACAACATGGCTCCGCAAGGCAGTCCTAAGTGAAGCGTACTCTTGGGGGCAGGATGGCAGGTCCAAGATAGATAGCGGGTTACCATCATATCCTGAAAGCTCTCGCAGCGCAAACCCTTCGAGCAGACCCTTTTGTGCATGAAACCAGTACCTCTTTGACACTTTCCTGATGTTGCCAGTAATCATGGTTTGAAGTGCTTGAGTACTGGTCTGAGTGACGACTGCTTCATAGCTGAGAGGCCCCAACCTAGAGAATAGCGACTTGTTCATCCAAGCTAATATCGGAGAGGACTTATCGTGCAGAGCAGATGTCACCATCTCCGTGTTTGAAAAGACCTTTGCTGCCCCGATGTACCAGAGAGCAGGGTCCAGCGTCAGACCGACTTCCCCTCTGACCGTGACGGCGGACAACTGATCGCACCAGAACAACGGACTTACATCAACAGCCTCAGCAAGATGAGAATCAGAACCCTGTTTCATATCCATGCCTCCCTCTGGCTTGGCAGACTCCGGAGAACCCGATTCGGATTGTCCCATTGTTAGGGCTCTGAGACTTGAACAGGAAACCAAGGGTTGTAACACAATTCGATTGAGGGAATTGCCGCTGATATCGAGACGGTGGAGGTTGCTACAGCTGCCAAGAGGTCCAAGGTCTACTGCTGTCATTCTATTATCTGACAAGTCGAGATCTTCAAGCCGAGCACATTTCTGAAGTGGCACCAAATCCAGTGAGTCGAGACAGTTGTCCCGCAAGGAAAGAGAACGGAGGCGAGAGCAGGAAGCCAGAGGCGTCAGGTCCAAGCTACTGATTTGGTTATTATATAACCACAGATTCTGCAGTTTTCCTGACTCTGAGAGTGGGCGCAGGTCGATAGATGTCAACCCTTGAGCACCAAGGTATACTGACTCGTCGGGTACCTCAATGGACCCCTTTTCGTTTCCTCGGCACACATCCAAGGTGACATTGCCCATACCTGAAGACCTCAGAGTCAGATATCAGTTGGAGAATACTATTCCTCGATTTGTGCCAGCTGTTTGGCCATCTTCTTCTTCTCTTCGATATTCGACAAACGATGAATCATGATTCTCTGTGCCTGAGGCGAGCCCGCACCGTGCATTGACTCTGCCAAGTAACCAACTGCTGCCCTTCCCAGGGTGAGGTTCTCGATCAGTCTAAGCATCTTTATGCGATTCACCGTGTCAACTCCTTCGGCCCCGGCCAAATACTTCTCGATTACCTTGCGAGTCTGTGGATTTCGCAGCTCGCGGGCACTCGGGCAGGTGACGAAGAGTCCACCCGCAATATCCTGTAAAATGCGGGCAATCTCAAAGGGGAATCTCGTGACGTTCTGTTTGCATACATTCGCGAGCAGGATATCCACAAGGTAGTTTCCTGCGGGAGTCTTGGTACCACACGCCGAGCATGCCATGCCGCAGGAATATAGGGTCTCGTTCAGATGCGTCATTTCTGTGAGTTTCTCTCGGATGTGGGATGCTTGAAGGACGCCGTTGTACTCCGCGATTGTAGCAGCTGCACCGATTAGGACATCTCCAACGCCTACTTTGCAGCCCCCGTAACTCTGGCGGTGATAGGCCGCAAATGATTCGACAAGTCTTCCACAGAGCTCGGTCTCCCCGTTCATGAAGATGCGATCGTTCGGTACAAACACGTTGTCATAGACAACGAGACATTCTTGGCCTCCGTAGATCGGATTGCCACAATCGATGTCCCCCTCTGTACTTTCATCGAGTCTACGCATATCTGACGACTGTCGCCCGTAATAGTAGGTGATACCTGGCGAGTCTGAAGGGACGGCACAGCAAATGGCATAGTCACGATCTTCACTTTGCAGTGAGGCGGTAGGCATTATGAGGTGTTCATGCGAATTAATGGCCCCGGTTTGATGAGCCTTTGCACCACGAATGACAACTCCGTCTTTTCGTCGCTCCACAACATGGACGTAGACATCGGGGTCCCTCTGTTCAGAAGGACGCTTGCTCCTGTCCCCCTTTGGGTCAGTCATGGCTCCGTCAATGGTCCAGTCCTTTTTCTCCGCCAACTTCACATACTCTGTGAACCGGTCATGATAGTCTGTTCCATGAGTCTGGTCAATTTCGTACGTCGTGATGAAGACCGCGTTCAATGCGTCCATGCCCACGCACCTCTGGAAGCACGTTCCACATTTTTGGCCAAGCAGTCTCAACATCCGAACCTTATTCTGTAGGTCGTCGGTGCTTTGGTGCAGATGACAGAAGCGATTAATCGTGTTGCCGGTCAGTGAAGACTTGGCGGTCATTACGTCACGATACTGAGGGTCAGAAGCAAAATCATATGTCAGTGCAACTGAGTTTATTGATGCCTTTATTATTGGATGCTCAGTAGGGTTCTCGATCTTCTCTCCGTGGAGAAATATCGTGAGCGGTTTCCTCTTTCTGAGACTGTCCCGATATTCCTTGCCTGTCATGAGTGGCATATGCGATTACTCCGTTCGTGTTGTACGAGTATGGACACATATTAGCTCTTAGCCCGTTCGATAGATGCAGGTTCTTGCTCATTTCTAGTGTCGCATCGTGTTCTAGAGCTGGAAGAATGCGCTATGTGCCGATTGTCGCCGAGAGGAGAACGCCCCCAGACTTAAGTGCCCGGATTCCAGCGGCAAGTCGTGAATCCTCTCTCGTTCTACTCGACCCCGGGCGTGATGACTAACCCTGGCACCCATGCATCTATGCTGGCAGGCATTCCTGACGACATGGTCTCGATTTGTCAGGTCGTTCAAAGCAATTTGGTCCATGTCTTCTGGGCTGAACGAATGGGCTTGGCTTTGACTGAACATCAAAAGCTCACCCTCCAGATTCGCCCGGTCGTTGAGAAACTTGCACACATGTCCGAAGAGAACGACCAGCCGCTGACTGTACCTAGACCTTTGAACAAGCGACAAGTGGGAAATTGCAGGGATTTCTCTGTCCTTCTCTGTACAATACTGCGGCATAAGGGCATACCAGCAAGAGCTCGCTGTGGGTTCGGCACGTATTTCTTGCCCGACCACTATGAGGATCATTGGGTCTGCGAATACTGGAATGCGAAACTGAAACGTTGGACAATGGTAGACTCTCAGCTCGACTCGTTTCAAAGGGAAGCCCTTCACATCTCATTTGACTCGTTGGACGTTCCACCAGAGGGATTTATCACCGGCGGCAGGGCTTGGGAAATGTACCGCACGGGAAAAGCTGACCCTGACAAATTCGGCATTATGGACATGCACGGACCTTGGTTCGTCTGGGGAAATGTCGTGCGGGACTTTCTATCTCTCAACAAGATCGAGATTCTGCCTTGGGATGGGGGCTGGGGATTCCTAGACCACAGACTGAGTGACCCACGCCCAAACAAAGAGACCTTGAGGCTGTACGACCGCGTCGCAAGGATGACTGTCAACGTCAACAATGAGTTCGAAAAGGTCTTGGCCTACTACAAGCAAGAACCGCGATTGCACATACCTTCGGAATGGGAACCAGCTCGAGAGTAGTCCGAGGATTTGCCGGTCTCATGATTGTCTTGTTGGAGTAGGCATAAGCACGACATCAATAGCCACAGTACTCGGACAGATGCTTCGGCAGTGCAGGCGCAAGGCCTGTTGCTAAGTCGCCTGCTGCTCGCTCAAAGGGTTCTTTGCCGAAATTCAATCAAATGTGTGGGCAAAAGCAGTAGAAATTCACCAATGCTTAAATAGAAGCCTTAGTTATAGAATCGACTACATCTCAGATGGAGAGGAGATGAAGGAGAGAAGTCTATGGAAAGTAAACAAATCCTAGCCATAGCTCTCATCATCATAGTAATAGCGGGCGTAGGTGTCGGGCTATATCTACTCCTTCCTGCTGCTCCTTATGGTGCAGTAGTCATAGGTCAGCTAGTCACACCTGGCGCTCCTGCTGGAACTCCCCGTGAACGGATTATCGTCGTAGGAATCCTAGATCCTATGTTTGAAATCCAGGGCGAAGGAGCATGGATGGGAGCTTATTTGGCGTGCGATCAGATAAACAGCGCAGGCGGTGTGACCGTTGGTGGCCTACCGTACTACTTCGGACTTGTCGCAGAAGACACGGCTGAAGCTGATGCTAGTCTTGATATATCTAAAGGGACTGCAGCTGCAACGAAGATTATCACAGAAGATGGAGCCCAATTCATAATAGGCGGATTCAGGACCGAATCGTTGCTGGCGTATAGAGACATCGTAATGGATGAGAAGATGCTCTTATTTGGTACAGGCGCTTCTACCGATATATTCTGTTCGAATGTTACTAACAACTATGCCGTCTATAAGTACTTCTTCCGTACTATGCCAATTAACTCCACCTCATTAGCAATGTCGCTTCTGAAGTACTTGATATATCTGAAGGGCTACATGGGTGCCGTATTGAACACTACTATTTCGAAAGTCGCTATCATCCGTGAAGACCTCGATTGGACTGTGGGTATGAGTCAATTCCTCAACGGGTACTTGCCGTTATACAATATGACGGTCGTAAAGGAGGTTCCTTACCCAATTACAGCTGAGGCTGCTAACTTTGCAACATACTGGCAGCAGATTGATGCTGCGGGGGCTCAAATAACAGTTCCAATCATTTCTGCACAGGGTGGAATTCTCATGAGTACCCAGTATGCTAGTGTAAAGCCAAAGACTGTCATGGCCGGTATTGACGTGATGAGCCAACTTGACTCCTATTGGAACGAGACCGGTGGCGGCTGTCAGTACGAAATCGAATTACAGTCCACGCTCCGAACCAACAAGACAGCAGTGACAATTCCATTCTGGGATGCCTTTCTTGCGAAGTTCAAGTCAGAACCTCTCTATACTGCAGTAGGGAGCTATGACTCCATGTACATTCTAAAAGAAGGTATCCACCGAGCACAGTCGTTTAACTCGACATTGATTATTCCCCATCTGGAAGATATGAACATCACTGCTCCGTTCGAAGCTGCGGGTGGAAACACTGCTTTCACTTCGAGTCATGATTTGTTCCTGGGATACATCGGTCCCAAGATCTATAGCGTGGCACTGATGTGTCAATGGCAGGCAGGTGGCCATAAGCAAGTCGTGAAAACAGGGGGTCTGCTCTATCCGGACTCAATAGTGACAGCACCATTGGTACTTCCGCCCTGGGGCATTAACCCGTAAGTTACAGACATGGTACCAGTTGAATACGACTCCCCCCCTTTTTTTATAGGGGGGGCTTTCTTGTCTTGAAACAACTCCTAGTCATCTGGTTCAATGTTAGGTGAGCATATTGTTGGAAGAAATACTGATATTCGGCACGATACAAGGAGCCCTCTTGGCTCTCCTAGCCTTAGGGTTCTCTCTGGTATACGGCGTAGGAGGACTGCTGAATCTGGCTCATGGGGCATTCTTCCTCATTACAGCTTACATAGTCTATTGGACTATCCATCTCTTGACATCAATTCCTGGACTATCATACTATCCCCTTGTTTTCGGCATAGCCGCAGTTGTGGGTTTGAGCTCCGTGGTAACGATTGGAGCAGTCACATACCTGGGTCTCATGAAGCCACTACAGAAATCGCACATTGGCGTCGTGCTGGTAACGTTCGCAATGGCATTCTTTTTCGAACAGTTCGTGAAATTCGTAGGAGATCCAAAGACTCACTACATTGTGCCGGTTGTTCCAGGAACCGTCACACTCCTTGGAATAACGTTTCCAGCGCAGTTACTAGCGTTGGTATTTGGGTCTGTGATACTAGTTACATTGGTGACCCTATTCATCAGTAAATCGACGATAGGGAAGTCGATTCGAGCAGTCTCTCAAGATCCTGAAGCGGCGGAACTCGTTGGAATCAACACCGATATGGTAATGATGACTAGTGTAATGATATCAGCATTGCTTGTAGGGTTTGCTGCAGTCTTATACGCTCCGGGGAATTATATCGCCCCGAGAATCGGCTGGGGATATCTTCTGCTTGCGTTTTCAGTAACGATCTTTGGAGGTATGGGCAGTATTCCGGGGAGCATTCTTGGTGCATATGTAATGGGATACGCAACAACACTGACTGACTATCTCATAAGCCCGAGTTTCTCTCAAATAGTCCCGCTTATTGTGATACTTGTAATGCTATTGGTCAGACCGCAAGGACTGCTAGGAAAGAAGAGGCTGCAGTAATCAATGATGAAACTCCAGTTCGATTGGCGGTCGCGCTTAAGTCGTTTCAGAGTGTGGGCTCTCTCCTTTCGGGGTGGCATAACACTACTCTGCTTAGTGGGATTACTACTGGTTCCACTGACTGGAAGGGAGTATCTAGCAAGAATCGTCATCACTGCAATGATACTTACAATATTCGCTGCCAGCTGGGACTTACTAGCAGGTTTTGCAGGACAAGTTAGCTTCGGGCATGCAGCTTTTTTTGGGATATCAGGATACGTAACAGCGGCATTTGTAAAATTCGTTGGAGCGCCCTGGTTTCTTGCGATCTTCATTGGTACGGGCTGGGCTGTGGTATTCAGTCTTCTAATAGGGATTCCATGTCTAAGACTGAAGGGACCATATTTGGCTCTCGGGACTCTGGCATTTGCGCTGATTCTCTACAATCTGTTCTTAACAGGGACCTGGCTTGGCGGTACAGAGGGCATCTCTGCGTTGCCCAATATCGGAAGCGTCTTTGTCGAATTTTATATCATGGCAGCTTTCATGGTTGCTTCATTGATCATTATGCGTGCCATTGTCGATTCGAGGCTTGGCACAATCCTCAAAGCAATCAGAGATGATGAAGTAGGCGCAGACGCTGCAGGGATTAACACAACCGTCTACAAACTTGTCGCATTCATGGTAAGTGGTCTATTTGCTGGAATATCAGGCGGTCTTTTCGTCTTGGACATAACTGCGGTAAATCCTGCTGTTTATCAGCCACTCTACTCCTTCTACGCAATCATAATGGCCTCTATTGGAGGGATTGCGACAATCTATGGATCGATTGTTGGATCATTCCTGTTCACATTACTAAGTGAGTTCCTGAGGCCACTAGCAGCAGCTTCGTTACTGATATTTGCTACACTTCTGATTCTTATTATCCGATTCTCTGAAGAAGGCGTGATGAATCCGTTCTTAGAACATGTACGGGATCTATGGGATAAGATACGAGGAAGGTAAGATGGGTCTGATTCTGGAAGTAAAGAATCTAACGAAGAAGTTTGGCGGACTGACTGCTGTCAATGATGTCAATTTCGAGGTACACCGAGGAGAGATTCTGGGCCTCATTGGACCCAATGGAGCTGGCAAGACCACGCTTTTTCAGTTGATATCAGGGTTTGAAAAACCCAACTCGGGTTCCGTCCGTTTCAACGGAGTGGACATAACTGGAAAAAGACCTTGTCAGATTGTCAATCTGGGGCTGGCTCGAACCTTTCAGTTGGTTCGCTCGTTTCGTTTTCTCAGCCTTCTCGATAATATCTCAGTTGCTTGCCTGTCACCTCGCGGAAGGGAGGCATTTGGAGAAGTCGGAATAGATGCGGCTGCGAGTTCGATTCTGGCGTCAGTTGGCTTAGTAGACAAAGCAAGACTTCCTCCAGTAATCTTGCCACATGGGGACCTGAGGAAACTCGAAATAGGAAAGGCGCTTGGGACAAATCCGGAGTTTCTTCTTCTTGATGAACCATTTAGCGGTCTTGCTCATGAAGAGAGTGCAGGTATAACCAGACTGATTGAGCAGCTACATGAGGAAGGTGTTACCGTTTTCATGACTGGACATGTTCTGAGGGAGCTAATGACACTAGTACCCAGAGTCATTGCCATGCATCAAGGAAGGCTGATTGCAGAAGGACCACCTAAAGAGGTCGCAAGCAACAAGATTGTGCTTGAGGCATATCTGGGCAGAGGTGAAGGGTTTGCTTGAGCTGAAGAAAGTCTATCATTACTATGGAAAAGCAAAAGCTCTCGAAGAGATCAATCTCACAGTGGAGGACAATTCACTCGATGCTGTAATCGGTCCAAATGGTGCTGGAAAGACCACTCTGCTTCGAGCAATATCGGGACTGGAGGAGATAGACCGCGGCAGAATCATCTTCAATGGTGAAAGGATTGACGAACTGGAGGCACATGAGATTGCAGGAAGGGGTATTGCTCATTGCCCAGAACGTAGACGGCTGTTCTATGATATGACTGTCATGGAAAACATTCAGCTTGGCGCATTCACTTTGAAAGACAAAGCGAAGTACTCAAAACTCTTGGACTTCGTGTTTGAAATCTTTCCAAGACTACATGAACGAATGAAACAACGAGCAGGCACTCTGAGTGGTGGTGAACAACAAATGCTGGCCATTGCCAGGTCACTGATGGCCAATCCGAAACTCTTGCTTCTGGACGAACCTTCACTGGGACTTGCGCCAAAGGTGAAAAGCAGGATCTTTGAAGCCATACTACAGATAAAACAAGAGGGGACTACAACTCTCCTGGTCGAACAAGATGCAGTATTGGCAATGGCAGTTGCTGATACCATTTATGTTCTCGAAGATGGAAAGATAGAGATGAGTGGAACAAGAGAAGAGCTCGAGAAGGAGCCTCGAATCAAGAGAGTATATCTTGGGATTTAGGAGGTATCATAGTGTCGGCATCTCTGGAAGACCTTTTGCGTGATGCGAAAGTCGAGCTAGTTGTAGCAAGAGCAGAGAAGGATTCAAGCATCATAGGTGAGATAGTTGAGTGTCTAGCTAGTGACATTCGGTCAATTCGATTCAATGCAGCACTGTCCTTGGGAGAACTAGGTGAAAAAGCCGCCAGCAGTGTTTCAAAACTGGTAGATTGCCTAGAGGATAAAGATTGGAGTATCTGTCGAGAAGCCGCAAGGTCGCTTGGAAGAATCGGGGAGGGTGCAGTCGACGCCATCCCCAAGTTATCTATTCTATTGACTGACCAAGAAGTATCAGTAAGAAAAGAGGCAGCAATCTCGCTGGGCAGAATAGGAATTGCATCAGACGTGGCTGTTTCAAGCCTGGTTGCAGCTCTCGATGATCAAGATGAAGAGGTTCGAACTGAAGCTGCAAAATCATTGGGAAGAATGGGACATGGTGCACACGAAGCGATTCCAAGATTAATACAAAGTCTGACAGATTCAGGATGGACCATAAGGACAGCATCGGCTCAAGCTATAGAGAGAATCGGCAAGGGCTCAACTGAGGCAATTCCAACTCTAGTCAGGACTCTGGAAGACGATGATTGGAGAGTACGATATAGGTCAATAAACACCCTTGTTCAGATTCGTGAGCCAGCCATCCCATCCGTATTAGAGGTTATCAACCACCCGAATCCCGTTGTCCGGGAGGGAGCGATAGAAGCCTTGGGTGAGATGAAAGTAGCTGACCCGAAGATAATCGGCTCTATTGCCTCACTGTTGAAGGACAGAGTTGAGAGTGTCCGTGGAAAAGCAGCTGATGCGCTTCGGTCAATTGGAAAAGACGCAATTCCTGCATTAGTGGCCTCATATCCCTGGGCTAAGAAACAAATGAAGATTATAATAATCTCTACGGTTGGAGGTATTGGCAAGGAGGCTGTGGATGCAATTCCGACTTTAATCGAGACCTTGAAAAGTGGAGGGACTGACATTCGTGCAGAGGCTTCCAGAGCATTAGGCAAGATCGGAGTTCCTGATGATTCAGTTGTCCAAGCATTGGTGGATGCTCTGGCAGATGAGAAGAGCATTGTGCGTCGTGAAGCTGCACTAAGCCTTGGGAAACTGGGTCCATCTGCTTCTACTTCAATTCCTGCTCTCGTGGATGCATTAGGCGATGATAAGCCGGATGTTAGATGGCGTGCATCGGAGGCTCTTGGAAAGGTAGGAGTGTCAAACGCCAGCCTTATTCCAGCTCTAGAGAATTTGCTTCATGACAAGTATGACTATGTTTCTGAGGCTGCTCAAGAGGCACTCGACTTAATAGGTGGACAGTAGCGAAGGAAGTCTATGAAGATGAGCGAAGACCCGTATGCAGCTAAACCATGGCTAGAGCACTATGACCAAGGTGTACCCGAACATATAGACTATCCTGAAATGAACCTATATGAGATACTGGACAATTCTGCAAATCAGTTCGGAAATCATACTGCGATTTGGTTCCAGAAGAGGAAGATATCATACAAGGAATTCAAGGACATAGCTGACCGACTTGCTACAGCGCTTCAGAATCTGGGTGTGAAGAAAGGTGATACAGTTGCAATCATGATTCCGAACTTCCCGCAATTCCTATTCAGTTTCTATGGGATTCTTAAAGCGGGCGGGATTGTAACGGCATGCAGCGTGTTATTGACCGAGCCAGAGCTGGCGTACCAGCTCAATGATTCCGGGGCCGAAACCATCATAGCTTGGGATGCTCAGCTTGAGAAAATCAACAATATCAAAGACCGTACGCGACTCAGGAACATTATCATTACTAGTGTCATGGATTTCATCCCAAATGCTCCAAGAGACCCCCCTGAGATATCGGGGACAATGCAGTTTCTGAATCTGATAAGCAGAACAAAGCCCAATCCGCCACAATTCGAAATCGATCCTAAGAAAACAATCGCGGTGCTTCAATACACAGGTGGAACTTCAGGACTTCCGAAAGGAGCCATGCTTACACACTATAACTTGCTTTCAAACTGTATTGCTGTATACACCTTGGTTTCTTCGCAAATGGAGAAAGGAAAGGAGACAGGACTTACTAACTTGCCTTTATTCCATATTTACGGAATGACAGTTTGCATGAATGTATGGATATACAATGCTTCTCGGATTGCCTTGAATCCTGATGCTCGAGATCAGAAATCACTATTCGAGATTGTTCGAGAAACCAAACCGTCGATGTTTCCCGGCGTGCCAACGATGTACATGAAGCTATTGGAACGAGATGACCTTGAAGACTATGCAAAGGACCTGAGGTCAATACGATTCTGCAATACTGGTGCTGCGGCTATGCCGCCCGAGGTTTTGCATGAGTTTGAGGAAAGAACTGGCTGCGTCATAATTGAAGGATACGGTCTTACCGAATGCTCTCCAGTCACTCACAGCAATCCTATCATTGGATTGCGGAAAGTAGGGTCTATAGGTGTGCCACTTCCAGACACAGAGGTGAGAATCGTAGATACCGACGACTACACTAAGATTATGCCTGTAGGAGAGCAGGGCGAGATAATGATCAGAGGGCCCCAAGTCATGATGGGTTATTGGAACAAACCGGAGGCCACTGATTCTCAAATCAAAGATAGATGGCTCTTGACTGGCGACATAGGAAGAATGGATGAGGATGGCTACTTCTTCATAATGGACAGGAAGAAGGACATGATCGATGTTAGTGGATTCAAGGTCTATCCACGAGAGGTCGAAGATGTGCTATTTGAACATGAAGCTATTGAGAACGCGGCTGTCATTGGCATTCCAGACCCGAAGTTGAAGGGGAGTGAACTAGTCAAGGCGTATGTAGTCTTGAAGGAAGGGTTCAAGGCAAGCGCCGAACTTGAAAATGGAATCCGGGAGTTTTGCAGGAAAAGTGTGTCACCCTACAAAGTTCCCAAGTTCATTGAATTTAGAAAGGAACTTCCTGAAACACTAGTGGGCAAAGTGCTTCGAAGAGATCTGAGAGAGCAAGAAGCCAAGAGGGCAGAGGAACAGAAACACTGACGGTTTGCCTTCAGCATCTCAAGATCATACTGCCTTGATATTGAAACCATATCAGAGGTTCTTCTCAACATTGCAACTACTTCGGAGTATGCCTTATTCGATTCTCTGATTTAGCAAGCCCGTGGACTTCGACAGCAAATCTGAAAGATTAGCTTTCCGGAATTCCTGCAAGGTGCTTTGCGAT
>Ga0153915_10000527_pt1 | contig 35403 bp, 24 predicted proteins | sample Opewatmetagenome_2_FD_107003 | JGI IMG/M metagenome (GOLD analysis project Ga0153915, IMG submission 107003) | Freshwater wetland microbial communities from Ohio, USA - Open water 3 Core 3 Depth 3 metaG | ecosystem: Environmental > Aquatic > Freshwater > Wetlands | place: USA: Ohio, Lake Erie... | reverse complement strand
GCTGCGAGTGCAGTTGTCTTCCGCTGCTCCCCGTTCTCTGTCTTCGGGGAGGATACGACTTTCACGTTCTGGGTTCATGGTTTCATGGACGCACGAGGGCGCCGCGTTGTCGCCGCCGCTTCGGCCCTGGTCAGGGGCAGGCCGGAGAATGGGCCCGGGGGAGGGCCGGCCCTCCCCCGCCAGCCGCCGGGCAAGCACCTCGGTTGCTCAGTGGGCCGCCGCTTCCGCCGCCTGGAGCTTTTCGATGACCGCGGCCGGGACCGCGATCACGGTGCCGTGGCGCATGCGGTCGGGGGTGCCCTCGAACGGGAAGCTCATCCTGTCCGTCACGTCCTCCCACGTCTTCAGATCCCGCGAGCGCATCGCCCCGTAGTGCTTCTTCATGTAGACGTCGAAATAGACCAGGTACTCCCCGCCGATCTTTATCGCCGTCGGACCCTCGACCCAGACGCCCTCCGGAGTGAATGGCGCGCTGAGGTCGGTGTACGGGCCCTCCAGACTGCCGCTTGAGGCGATCCGCAGGTTCTTCCTGGGCGGCACCAGGGTCTCGTCCTTCACGATCAGTTGGAAGCGCCCTTCCGCCGGAAGGATTGTCGCATCGATGACGGTGACGCCGGGCTCATAGAAGAGCCGCGTCGGCTCGAACGCGACGAAGTCCTTAGTCGTCGTGCAGTAGATCCGGTTGTTGTAGTCCTTGCCGGTGCCGGCCTCCGTCTCGGGAAATCGCCCCCGGATCGCCGACGCCCAGAAGATGAGATAACGCCCGCGCTTCGCATCGTAGATGACCTCGGGCGCCCAACTGTTGCGCACCTCCGGCTCGTGGGCCATCACCGGGATCTCCTGCTGGGCGGACCAGTGGATGAAGTCCCGCGTCGAGGCATGGCCGATGTCGTTCTCATTCCAGCCGGACGTCCATACCATGTGGTATGTGCCGTCGGGGCCGCATGCGACGCACGGATCGCGCATCAGCTTCGAACGCCCGACCTCCGGCGCGAGGTAGCTCTTCCCTCCGTTGAGGGCCTTCCAGCGATAGCCGTCGCGGCTCCATGCCAGGTGGAGTCCGTCCTGGCCGTTCTTCGTGAAATAGGTGAAGAGATACACGGTATCCGGCTGTCCCTTCGGGGCCTCCCCGAAGGCGGAGGAAACAGCCAGAAGGCAAAGGGAAGCCAGCGACAACAGATGGGGGCGCTTCATATCCCCATCGTGCCCGGGCGGCCGCGCCAGGCAACCGCCGAGTGCGCAAAATAGTCGCCGTCGGGGCGGAAATCCCCGAGAGTCCCGCCGCATTCAATCGATCATGAAAAAGACATTCCCTGAAGAGCTTTCAGTCAACGTATTCGATCTCATCGGGAACGAGTGGATGCTCATCACCGCGGGCGAGCCCGGGAAGTTCAACACGATGACCGCCAGCTGGGGAGGACTTGGGCACCTCTGGGACCGGAATGTGAGCTTCTGCTTCGTTCGCCCGCAGCGCTACACCTTCGAGTTCATGGAGCGCAGCACGCGCTACTCGCTCTGCTTCTTCGGACACGGGCACCGCGCCGCCCTGAACTATTGCGGCACCCACAGCGGACGCGACGTCGACAAGGTGAAGGCCGCCAAGCTGACGCCTCTCTTCACCGCAAAGGGCACGCCTTACTTCGCGGAAGCGCGCCTCGTGCTGGAGTGCCGCAAGCTCTACGCCCAGTTCCTCGACGAGAGCAGCTTTGTCGACACCTCGATCCCCGGCGCAGTGTACCCGGGGAAGGACTTCCACCGGCTGTACGTCGGCGAGATCGAGCAGTGCCTCAGTTTCCCCGCGGACGCTCGTCGGAGCTGAATGGGCTCGCCTGGAGGTGGAAGCTTTCCGGCGCATCCGGGCACGCCGGATCGAAGTCCGGAAAATCCTCAATGATCGCGCCCGCGAGCGGCAGGTGATCCGCGCGAATCGCCTGCGCCACGCATTTCGCGAGCTCGTAGGCGCCGTAGTCGTCGTGGTGGGTCGGATCGCGGCCCTCCGCAGAGAATGCCAGGGGCGCCTTCTCGGGCCCGAGCGCCTCGTAGAACGCGCGGCTCATCCGTTCGAGATCGATCAGCGCGACCTGCTCCTCCCTGGCCACCTCCCGCATTGCCTCCGGGAAATCGCCGTGCGAGTTGCGGATCCTGCCGTCTGGATCGAACTGCCGGCGCTGCACCGGGGTCACCAGCACCGGCGTCGCCCCGCGCAGGCGCGCCTCAGCGATGAAGACCCTGAGGTAGGCGCGGTAGGTCGTGCGCGCATCGACGTAGGTCTGGGGCCAGGACTGCTTCTCGTCGTTGTGGCCGAACTGCATCAGGAGATAGTCGCCGCGCTTGATCTGGCTGAGGATCTTCGCGAGGCGGAGCTCGGCGATGAACGACTTCAGCGTCTCGCCCGACTCCGCGTGATTCGCCACCGCCACGGTCGGCTTGAAGAAGCGCGGGAGCATCTGCCCCCAGCTTGCGGCGGGCTCGCGCGGCTGGTCGGTGACCGTCGAATCCCCGGCGAGAAAGAGGGTCGGCACGTCGTCCGCCCGCGCGATCTCCAGCGAGTCGAGGCAGGCTCTCGAGCCGTCGAACTCCAGCGTCAGCTTGTCGTCCCAGTGCAGCACCTCGTGCTCGCGGTCGTTGAGGATGACCCTGTCCCCGCCCGGCGCGTTCTTGGGCGGGGGCGGCAGCCGGCTGTTGCGGACGTTGACGATGAAGGTACGCGACACGCACGCACCGGCCTTGGCCTGCACGTTCTCCAGCATGAGCCGGCGCGACTCCGCCTTGACGGTCGCGGTCGATTCCCCCGCCGCATCGCCGAAAACCACGGTCACCCGGTAATTCCCTTCCGGCACGGAGACCGAGAAGCAGAACGGCCGGTCGCTGGTGACGAATTGCGAGCCCGGGGAGCCGCCCTGCCCGCGGTCGACGGCCACGACCCCCAGGCCGAGGTCGAAGCCGTAGCCCTTCGCCGCCGAATAGGTGTCGGTGGGCGCCACCGCAGTCCATCCCGCTGCGGCGCTCCCGAAACGGAATTTCCAGGCCGCCGGCTCGCCTGCCCAGGCGGCGGTCCCCGCAAGGATGAACAGGAGCCCGCGCATGAGTCCCCGCCGCCACCGGCTCCGGCAGGGAAGCGCAGCCTGACGTGACTGGAGTCGCGACAAACGAGATCGAGTTGCCATGGCGTCCACGGGATTCTCCGAACGGGATCAGTTTCCAAGAGGTTTCTCGCTCGCCACGAGCGGAGTCGGCGGCACCGCAAAGGCGTCGACGGGATCCGGGTGCCCCGGGTCAAAACCCTGGAAATCCTCCGCAAGGTAGACGCTCGCCCGAAACTGGATCTCCTTGAACCTTTGGGCGACGCACTTCGCCAGCTCGTAGGCTCCGTAGTTGTTGTGGTGGGTGTTGTCCACCTTGCCCGGCTCGGGGCTGGCAAAGGCGGCCTTCGAACCCTCGGGGCCGAGCGCCTCATAGAACTTCCGGCTCATCGCGTTGAGATCGATGAAGGCGGTCCGCAGCTCTTTCGCCGACTGCCGCACCGCCTCCGCGTAATCGGCGAGCGAGGGCTTGATGTGTCCCTGCGCGTCGAACTCGCGCCGCTCGACCGGCGTGACGAGCACGGGGACGCCCCCGTAGCGGCGCACCGAGGCAACACAGCGGCGGATCTCGTCCTTGAACGTCGTGAACGGGCCTCCGGTGCCCGCGGCGATCTGCTTCTGGTCGTTGTGGCCGAACTCAAGCACAACGAGGTCGCCGGGCTGCATCACGCTGAGGATCTTGTCGACACGGCGCCGCGCCACAGCGTCGCGGTAGGTCTCGCCCGACTCACCGTGGTTCGCGACCGCGACAGGATCCCGGAAGAAGCGCGTGAACATTTGCCCCCAGCTCGCATAGGGCTCCCGCGACTGGTCGCACACGGTTGAGTCGCCGAGCAGGAAAATCGTCGCGGCGTCGGGCACCGGCGCGATCTCGATTCCACAGACGGCCGGACGCGCGTTGCCGAACTCGAGCGTCAGCCGGTCGTCCCAGCCCCACGCCTCCTGCACGGATTCGCGCGGTTCCTTCAGCTTCACCTTCCCCGCGAGAATTCCGTCGCGCTCCGCGATCACCGGAGTGCGGACGTTCACGATGAACGACACCGTCTCGAACTGTCCCGCGGCCAAATGAACCTTCTCGATCATCAGCCGCCTAAGCTCGGCCTTGATCGTTGTCGTGCTCTCCGCCTTAGCATCGCCGAGCGTGACGGTCACCCGGTAGTTGCCCTCCGCCGGAACTTTCACCGAGAAGAAGAACGGCCGGTTGCTCGCGATGCAGTCGCCCCGGAGCGCATCGGTGCCTCCTCCGCCGTCCACCCCCTCCAGGGCCGCTCCGGGCTCGAAGCCGTAGCCGAGCTGGTCGCTGTACAGGGTCGCAGGAAGCACCTGCCGGAATCCGGCCTCCACGCTGCCCGGACCGAAATCGAACCGGTAAGGGGGAGTCTCTTCCGCGCGTGCCGGGGTGGACCACGCCACCACGAGGCCTGCGAGGATCGCATAAGCCGCCAGCGTCCGCCGCTGTCTTGGGGTCATGCCGCCGAGTCTTTTCATGGGAAATACGGGGTCAAGCGAAGCCGGGGCTCCTCACCGCTCCAGTGTGACCGCCATGAGTCCGATCACAACCTCGTTCGCCAGCGCCCGCACGGTGATCGAGCGGAGCTCCTTCGCGGGATCCAGCCGGAGGGCCAGCGCCGTCGCCGCGCCGCCGGGCACCGGGCCGCCGCGGCCCTTGAACTGCACGGGGTCGAGCAGCCTCACCTTCCCCGTCGCCAAGTCGATGCGCGGCGGGGTGGGCTCCGGACGGCGGAACTGGAAATCGTCGATGAAGAAGTCCTGCTCGATCGGCCACCAGTTGGTCGGGTTCCGCAGGGCGAGCCTCGCGATGCTGCCGTCGGCATACGTCGCCACGACCTCCCCGTTGTCCAGCCGGCTCTGCATCCAATAGGTGGACCCGGCCATCAGCAGGTACGCGCACCGCGCCTTTCCCCCGAGAGGCACCGTCGCCTCGCGCGGGAAGTTGTCCCACTGCGATGTGAAGAGAATGTTCGGTGCCACGCCCGGCCCCGGCGTGGCGAACGGGACCCCGTTGGGCATTGCCAGCCGCCCCCCCGCCGCGACCGCCGCCTGCCGCAGGCCGCGGTCGTCGATCTCCGCCGTCGCATTCACATGGCCGGCCCAGGCGCCTATCCCCTGCTTCGGGATGGCCAGCGAGCATCCGGTCGAACGCGGCGAGCGGTATTCATGCCTGAAGATGTTCGTGACCCTGTCGTTGAAACGGCTGGTCAGGTCGACCGGTTCGAATCTGGCTCCCGCCGGCCGCGGGGCGCTCCAGTCCGTGCCCAGGTCGATGCCAGCCGAGGTCACCTGGGGCTCCGGGATCTCATCCGCCCCCGCTATCGCCGCGCCTTTCCACTCAATGGCGATCTCCGTGCGCTCCGCCGCGGGGCTGGCGATCTCGATGAGCGCCGGTCCGTCCGCCGCCGCCGGGCGGTTCCATGCCGCCGGCCCGCCGTTCACCGTCACGAGCGCGTCGGTCCGGCGGGCGGGGAGATGAATCCGCAGGGCCAGCGGCCTCGCGAATCGCGGCTCGACCACCAGAGTCTCCCGGTCCCCTTCCCGCCTCCAGGAGAGATCGATGTCGGGGTGGTGCAGCGAGGCGGAATTCCACGCCTTGGGGAAACCCGGGGCGAGCGCCAGTTCGCCGGCCAGCGCGTCGGGCCGCACGCCAAACAGTCCCTCGACGAGCGCCCGGGCGAGCACGCCGCCACCGTCGGCGAAATCCCGCTGCGATTCGCGCCGATACACGTCGAGACTGTTCATCGAGCCCACGTTCCCCGGGCAGATGCCCATGTACATGCTCTCGAGCAGCGCTCCCTTTGCGATGTGGTAGGCCGCCTCGGGCCGGCCCGCCTCCCAATAGGCCAGCGCCGCGTGAAGGTTCTCGCCCATCACGACGTTGTTGATCGACCACGTGTACGGCATCCAGTCGCTCGTCCCCAGGACCGCGTAAGGCGCGTCCGCGGGAACGCCCGGACCGCATACCGGCAGGCGCGGAAGGTTCCGATCGACCCAGCGCGTCATCCGCAATGCCTCGGCCGGAGTCGGAAGCCCGGAGTCGATCGCATGGTAGAAGGTCCACAGCCCCGCGCTGGGGTGCACGAGCTGCAGCCCGAGTGCATCCTTGTACTCGGCGAACATTCCGCGGTCGCTGAGCCAGAGATTCCGGCGCATCGCGTCGGCGATCAGCGCGGCCTCGCCGGCGTACTGCGCGGGGTCGGCGCCGAGCATGCCGGCGATCTGGGCGGCTTTCCGGTTGTGGTCGAAGTTGTACGCGGAGGCATGCGCGGCACCCCCGCCGTTGTACTCAAGATCATCGCTCGCCCAGATCGCCGCGTAGGCCTCGTAAAGCGGAAGCTTCTCCGCGCCGAACTCCCGCCGGAAGAGCCGCCGCTCCCAGGCGAGGTGCCGCTCGATCACCGGCCAGAGCTCCCGCGCCAGCGCCAGGTCGCCCGTCCACTGGAAGTGGCGGAAGAGCGCGTCGACATAAACGAGGTTCATGTCGTAGTGCGAATTCGAGAGGTCACCGTTGCTGTGCAGAGCCGCCTCGTTGCGGGCGAGGTTCCACTTCTCGTCCGCCGGCGGCAGCTTTGCCGGCACCGGATCGGTGTTCTGCCTCCCTGCCCACCAGGTGAAATGACGCCGCGCGCGGTCGTGCCAGCCGAGGGCGTCGAGCGCATACGGCCCGCGCCAGCCGAGCAGCCGGGTCCTCCACGCGATCGCCCCGTGCATGATCGCCCCCTGGGGGGCGTCCCAGACGGCATCGGCCGCGACGTTGAGGGCGCCAACCGCCGCGTCGAGAAAAGGATCTGGCGTCGTCACGCGCACGCGGGCCCGGAGCTCCGCGAAATGCTTCTCCACGTCCGCGAAGGCAGCCGGCAGATCCTCGCTGCCCAGCGCCGGCGGGACCTCCACGGCGCCCTCCGGCTCCTCCTTCCGGCCCGACTTCACCTCGCGATAGGTCTCGAGATCTCCCGCGGCCGGACCTCCGAGCCGCTGCACCGCGAGGAACACCGGGGTTCCCGGGCGAAGCGCCGCCCGCCCCAGGACGACCGCGCGCCCGGCCGCACGGCCGGCCGACGCCAGCAGGGAATCGCATGATTCCCACGCATCGCCGTTCGCGGTGGCGAATGCCGTCCCCGGGGAGCCGGTTCCGGCAAGCGACGCCGCCTTGCACGCGAGCGTGAAACGGCCGTCGTCGACCGCGACCCGGTTCCCGGCGCAGAACTCCGGCTTGAACCTGAAATACTCGCTGATCGGCACCGACTCCGTACCGATGTCCCCGTCGCGCTTTCCGCGCTGGCCGGTGACGCCGCCGAACGCCCAGAACAACCCGATATCCCCGTCGGCGCGCCCGCCGGCGATCTCCGCCCGCGCGATGACTCCCTCCTGCGCGGCAAGTGCGTACACCGCCAGCCGGAGCGTGCGTTCGCCCAGAAGCGGATCCGCAATCTCATAAAGCATCCCGCCCGGACGGTAGCGCGCCACCACATGGGCCGCATCCTGCAGCCAACGCGCCCCTGTCGCCGTCCGGAAGCCCACGCGCAGATTACCGCCGCGGCCCGGCAGGTAGAGCACGAACTCCGGCCGGTCGCCCGCGTCGACACGGAATGCGGTGTTTCCGCCGTAGAGCGGCCGGTTGAACCGCTCCGGGCCGTCCTCGATCACGAAGTCACCGCCATCGGGGCGGTATCGCAGCGGCCGTTCGATGTTGCCCGCCAGGTTCGGCGTCAGCGCCTGCGCCTTCGGCTCCTGGGCGCCAAGTCCGGCGGCAAAAGCGAGCGCGGCGGCCACCGCAAGGAGGCGCCCGGCACCAGCGGAGTGCGGCTCGATTGAGGGCATGTCCGGTCGGTCGACGCTGTCAGCTTCGCGCGCCCGGTCAATTCCTAGGGCATGCGGTCGCCGGCGAGCGCGAGCAGTTGGATCGCGGCGAGGCCCCACTGCGCCGCCTCGTTGGTCGAGACCCAGGCCGCCTCGCCGATCGGGTTGAGCACTTCGGGCCCCTCGCGGCGGACCAGGGCGAACTCCGGCTTCATGAAATCCCGCTCGAACTCCGACCACGCCCGGGCGGCGAGCACCGGGTTGCGCTCGCTCCGGGCGGCGTAGGCCGTGAGCCGGGAATGCGCCTGCTGGAGACTGATTCCGCGCAGCGACGCTCCGAGTTCGCGCTCCTGCTCCTCGCGCGTGGCGTTGTAGAGCTCGCAATACTGCAGCCACGCCCTCCGGAATCCGTCGCATTCCGGCTGCCCGTCGGTAAGCTGGATCAATTCGGCAAAGGTCTCGACGGCGCCGAACACCGAGTCGAGGTGCGACACGCCGATCGGTTCCGAGCTGTTGCCCGCCTTGCCGCGGAACACGATCGGCACGAGCGCGCCGGTCTCCGGCGTGTAGCCGAAGCGGTCGCTGGTGAAGAATCCGAGCGGCATCGAGCCGATGTCCTTCATTCCCCGGAGCAGCTTCTCGCGACATCGGGGATCGCCGCCGCGCTCCCATTCCGTGAGCCAGCCCGCCGCGAGGTTCGCCCAGTCGGTGCCGAAGCTCACCCGCGAGGCGTACGGCCCCTTCTGGGGCTGGCGCGCCACCTTTCGGACCGGATCGACGGCGTCGAGCTTGGTGTCCGCCACAAGCAGCTCGCGCATGAGGTCGCCCACGCGCTCGTCGGCCGTCAGGTAATAGTAGAAGCGCCGGTACGCGGCGGTGCTGATGCGCACCTGCTTCGCGCTGCATCCCCAGTGCTGGACGTTGTGCCGCGAACCGAGCCCGGCGAAACGCCCCAGGTGGTAGACATCGACCTCGCCGGTGTGCCGCGTCATCGCCTCCGCAAAGCGGAAGATGTCGGCACGGCCCGAACGCAGGAAGGCGTACCAGAGCCAGAGATCGGTCGACAGCTCCGAGTTGTCCCACGCATAGCCTCCGACGTCGTAGCGCCAGACGTGCCGGTCGGTGTCGTAGGTGTGCATGACGTCGCCGTAGTTCCAGAAGCCGTACCAGTGGCGCTCCTCGACCTGACGCCGGTAGTAGTCGAACTGCCAGTCGAGCCGCGCCTCGATCGCTGCCTTCGCGGGCGTCGAGCGGTCGGGCAGGCTCCACAGCCCGCCGAACACCCTGCAGCCCAGAAGATGCTCCGGTGCGCAGACCGGCTGCGGCGGAGTGCGCACGACGTCGGCGAGCTGGACCAGGCGCTTGCGCGAGGGCGTCCCGGCGAGCGCCCAGAACGTGAGCTCGCTCGATCGCGCGATCCCATGCGCGGTGCCCCACCCCGGCTCAAAGTCCTCGTAAGTGACCTCCATGCCTTCGACCTGGGCCGCATGGGACTCCATGCCCATCGTGTCGTGGTAGAACCGCAGGTCCATCGCGGGCGCCTCCGGCGACCACATCCAGAGCGTCACCTCGGCCCTGTCCGTATTCGCGCCGCGGATGTCGAGCTGGGTCGGGTGGCGCTGCCAGAAGTCGCGGAGCCCGAACGCGAGCCCGCCGCCGGCCGCGCCGCCGACGTAGCCGGTGCCCCCCGCGCGCCTGCCCTGGTCGGCCGCAATCCAGCCGAAGCCGGCCGCCGTGCGTTTGCGGATCTCGAACGCGCTGGCCGCAGGCTGCAACAGCGTGTAGTCGCCCCACGCGACGACGTAGTCCCCGGGATCGCGGCTCGTCCGCGCGAACCGGCCCACGGCGGGGCATGCCCTGCCGTCGACCTGGGCGGAGCGCACCGCCGCGCCGGGGTCGCGGCGCAGGCCGGTGAGGCCGCGCACCGCCTCGGCCCAGAGGCCCCTGCCGTCGCCGACGAAACGCACATGGCGGTCGTGGAGGGGATCCCTCATCGGCACCGTCATCCGCACGCCGAGCCCGCGAATGAAGTCTTTCCGCTCGTCGCCGTCGAAGACGAACGAGTGCATCATCCGCACCGCGTCGGAGCCGGCGTAGAAATAGAGCCGCACCACGAACGGCAGCCAGTCGCGCCCGCCGCCGGAATGGCGCCCCTCGATCCTGACCACCGCGCGCACCGGGCCGCGCTGCTCGACGGCGACCGACGCGATCGCGCTGGTGAACCCGGCGGTTGTCACCGCACCGGCGCCCGCGTCCGGGGTGTCGGCGCAAAGCGCCACGAGCCGCCCGTCGACGGCGATCTCCCGGCCTTCCCGGCGGAGCGAGGCGATGAGCGCGCCGCCTTTACGCGGGATCACGCATTCGATCACGCCCGTGGCGACTTCGACGGTGTCGGCGGACTCCTTGACGGTAACCGCCGCCGCGGGGGCAGCCGGAGCGCCCGGGGCGAGGAAGAGCGATTCGCCGCCGCCCTGCTGCGCGCCGATCGCATGCGCCGTCCACTTCAGTGAGCCGTCGGGCCAGTACGCGAGCGGCCAGCTCTGTACCGGCACGGCGGCGCCCGTCTCCGTCTGGAGCGCAAAGGGAGTCGCCGGTGCGTGCATTCCCCGGGGCCAGGGCAGGCCCCAGGTGGCGCCGCAGGCTTCGGCGGCCGCGCCGCCCTCGAGCCACCGGACCGCAGCCTTCCCGCCGTTGAAGGGTGCGGGCGCAGGGGCAGCCGCATCGGCCCTGCCTTGGGGGGCGTCCGCTCCGCGCAGCAGCGCGGGCAGCTGCATCGCGGCGGAGGCCAGGGCGGCATGTTTCACGAAATCACGGCGGGAGAGCGGGGCTTTCTTCATGGGGAAGTGACGTCGGCCGCGCGCGGCGCGGCGTCTCGCGCCAGCGCGTTTCGGTTGAAACACGGGCGGCGCGGTCTTCCGCAGCGCCCAAGGAGCTGCCGTCTCGCCCGGCTATTTCAGGTGAAAGACCTCGGTGAGGTCCTTCGACACGGGGCTGTTGTCGGGATTGCTCGGCATGACATCGCGCATATGCGCCCACCAGCGGCGGCATACCTCAGTCTGCGCGATGGCATTCCAGCGGGCCTCGTCCTCGACCTCGACGTAGCCGAAAAGCTGCCGCGTCGCGGGGTCGAGGAAGATCGAATAGTTATGGGCGCCGTGCGCGCTGAGCACGGCGGCGAGATCGGCCCAGATGGGCTGATGGCGCCGGGCGTACTCCTTCTCCTGCCCGGCATTGACCGACATGACGAAGGCTTTGCGGATCATGGGAAAGAGATCGGGGTTGGCGCCCGCTCAGCCGGCGCAGATCCGGAGCAGCATCAGGAACAGGCCGACAATCGCTCCGGAGACGCCGAGGCACACGACGAAGCCCACCGTGTCGACCTTGTCCCACTTCGTCCATTCCCAGCTGGACTTCGGGAACAGCTTGGTGTGGTCGAAGCGGTGCGGATTGCGGCGCGTCTCCTCCATCGTCGCGATTTCGAGTTCGGGCGTGGCGCCGACCGGGGTCTTCATTTTGCCGAAGAAGTAATCGATCTTCTCGTGTTCCGGCTCGTGGCTCAGGAGGCTGATAAGGATCAGGACGACGAACGGCAGGATGCCGTCAAAATAGAACTGGACCGCCTGGAGATCGGGCTTCGTCATGTGGGAGAGGTTGACGACGCCCGTCTTCTGGAGCAGCCATGCCTCGAAGTTGAACCGGCCTTTCCCGACGTACGGGCTGTTCAGATCCTCCGGGGTCATGTGGACGACCTTGTTGAAATACATCGCCACCTGAGCCGGCGCGGGGAAGAGCGTGAGCACCGTGCCGGCGGGAACCTGCGCCGTCGGGGCGAAGTTGTTCAGCTTGGCGAGCTTGTCCACCTTCGTGCCCTTTGCCTTGGCGATCGACTCGAGGCTCTCGGCCGACGAACCCACTTTGTAGACGATGGGGAGCGGCTGGGTCTTCTGCACAAGCGCCGGGCTCTGGGCGAGCGACGGCACGTACTGCACCGTGTAGGGCACCAGGATCGTGATGAATGCCGAGAGGCCGACGCACCACCAGACGGCAGCACGGCTCAGACGGCGCCACAGGAACATGAGGACGATCGCGGCGCCCCAGGGCACGTTCACGGTGAGCTGGAGGTTGATGAAGCTGACGATGTCGTTCATCCCGAGCGCGACGCACATGCCCAGGAGGAGGACGACCATGATGGCGAGGCGGCCGGCGAGCACGCCGTGTTTCTTCCTCTCCTCCTCCGTCGCCATGTAGTTGTATACATTGCGCACGAACAGCGCCGAGGCGGCCATCGAGTTTGTCGCGATATTCGACATCATCGCGGCCAGAAGGCCGGCAAGCATCAGGCCGAACAGGCCGGGCCAGGGTTGCAGGAGCTGCCGGGAGAGCTCGCCCCAGACGACGTCGGGATCGGAGAGCTTGCCGCCGAAGAAGAATGCGAAACCGATGATGCCGACGAAGCTCCACATGATGATCATGATCCGCTTCGCGTAGGTGCCGGAGACGGCGCCGAAGCGGGCGGCGTACTCGTTCTTCGCCGAGCCGCTGACGCCCATGTTGCCCATGATCCCGTTGATCTGGATGATGCTCACCAGAAGGATCGCCAGCAGGCCACTCATGCTGACGAATCCGCTTCCGGGCGCGCCCAGCAACTGGAGCATCTCCTCGGGCACACGGGATCTCAACACCTCGACTCCGCTCGCGCCTCCTCCCATCGCTCCGAGCGCATGGAATCCGAACGGTATGAGCAGGACTGAGAAGGTCACGATCAGCACGCCCTGAAGAATCTCGTTGCGGGCCGCGCCGGTCATGCCACCGACGAAGAGGTAGAAGCCCACGATCAGGGTGAAGCCGATGTAGAAATGGAGGGGCTGGATGTAGGAGACCGAGGCGCGGAGGCGTTTCGCCGCATAGAGGTCGCCGAGAGTCTCGAAATCTTTGCGTTCCTGCGGTGTCATCACGGCCGGATCCGTCTTCTGGAGACGGCGGTATTCACGGAACTGCTCCACCTGCACGCGCTCCTCGGCCGTCCAGGAGCTCTCCGGCTTGGGGAGCAGCGAGGCTGTGACGTTGTAGCCGATCAGGTTCGCCCAGCCGATGAAGAAGATGACATAGGCGACCTGGTAAAAGGCGTAGATCTTGGCCAGGTTCCGACTGCTGAGGCGCTCCTCGAAGAGCTCGGCCACGGTCACGAGTCGCACGCGGCGGAACCACATATTCATGAACCAATAATAGGGGTTCATGAAGACCGTCTGGAAAGCCTGCCACGAGCCGGAGGCGCCCTGCTGGTAGACAAGCGTCGCGGTGCTCACTGCGCCGTTGGCGTCGGTCGCGTTGCCGAAATTGAGGAAGAACTGGTACAGCTTCCCGAGCTTCCGGCCGGCGAGGAAGAACCCCTCTTGGGATCCCGTCGTGTGCGATGAGCGCTTCCCGAGATAAAGGATGACGCAAAGGTAGGCCGCGATGACCAGAAGATCGATGAAATGAATACCGCTCATTGGGGATTTGGGATGGCCGTTTCGCCCTCATTCCGCGATCGGAAATCGCGAAGAGAGTGCGATCAGGGGTTTTGGGAATTCGCTGATTGTTTTGAGGCTTTCAGATTCCGGCGGAAAAAGCCAGTGGCGACCATCTGAAAATGCGGGCCGACCCGGGCGCACGGCCATAGGCCAAACACCACGGCGCCTTCAGGAGGACGCGACTGCCGCCGACGATGAAAAGAACCAAATATCCTGAAACAGGGCTTGCCAATGGCCGCGATCCACCAAGCGTCTGACTGTAAGAGTTCATGCACACGAACCCCTCCTTGCGCGAACTGGCCCGATCTCTCGGCCTATCCCACACAACGGTCTCCGAGGCCCTGCGGTCCAGTCCACGGGTCAAGGCCGCCACCCGGGAGCGTGTCCTCAAGGCCGCCCGCGAGATCGGCTATCGCCACAATCCCCTCGCAGGAGCCCTCATGTCGGAGATGCGCCGCTCGCGCTCCGGCACTTTCCGCGGAGTCATCGCAGTCATCGACCTCGACGGCCCTTCCGCCCGCCCGGCAAACGCCGAGCGCTACCACCGCGAGATCACCCGCGGAGCGAGCGCCCGGGCCACCGAACTCGGCTTCAAGATCGAGCCGATCGTGGTCGGCCATAACGACATCTCCATCACGCGGCTCGATTCGATTCTGCAGTCGCGCGGCATCCACGGCGTGCTCCTCCAGCCGGCCAACGAGAGCCCCGATCTCACCCAGCTCGACTGGTCGCGCTACGCCGGAGTCTACAGCGACTACATCATTGAACACCCCGCGCTCCACTCCGTCTGCTCCGATCATTACCGCGCGATGATGCTCACTCTCGAGCGTCTGCAGTCGCTGGGCTACAAGCGCCCCGGCCTGATCCTGCCGCGGCACCTCGACGAGCGCCTGCTCTACCGCTGGGAAGCCGCATTTCAGATCTACCACCGGCACCACCCGAGCTTCTCCTCGCTCCCGGCGCTGGTCGTCCCCGAGATCACAAAGGCCGAATTCACCGCGTGGTTCCGGGAGGCCAAGCCCGATGTCGTCCTCTGCCACCGCGCCGAGGCGATCGAGTGGATGGAGGCCTGCGGCGCGAGCGTCCCCTCCACCCACGGCTTCTGCTGCCTGAACGTCATGATGAACGTCGTCCCTTGCGCCGGGCTCGACCTGCAGCCGTGGCTGCTCGGCGTCCGCGGTGTCGAGCTCCTGATTGCCCAGATCCACCGCAACGAATACGGCGTGCCCGACATCCCATCGACGACGACGATCCCCGCCGCATGGGTCGACGGCCCGACGCTTCGCGCCCCGAAGTCCTGACCGCTACCGGTCGCCTCCTTCCCTCCCGCTCCCCAAAAAGAAAAGAAAAACCGATGTTCCACATTCGCGCCTCCCGCATTCTTCCCGCATCCACCCTCGCCGCGCTCATGTCAGTCCTTTCCTTCCTGCGCGCAGACCCGCCGCAATCCGTGCCACCACAGCCAGCCGATCAGGCCGCCCGGCTCGCCTGGTTCCATGAGGCGAAGTTCGGGCTCTTCATCCACTGGGGACTGTACTCCATCCCCGCCGGACAGTGGAAGGGAGACTCCGTCCCCGGGATCGGCGAATGGATCATGAACCACGCGAAGATTCCCGTGAGCGAGTACGAGCAGCTCGCGGGCCAGTTCAACCCGGTCAAGTTCGACGCCGACGCCTGGGTGCGCATCGCGCGCGACGCGGGCATGCGCTACCTGGTGATCACCTCCAAGCACCACGACGGTTTCGCCCTCTTCCAATCGAAGGCCAGCGCCTACAACGCTGTCGACGCGACGCCTTTCCGGCGCGACATCATCAAGGAGCTCGCCGATGCCTGCGGCCGCGGCGGCATGCGCCTCGGCTTCTATTATTCCCAGGCCCAGGACTGGCACGAGCCGAACGGCGCGGGCAACAACTGGGACTTCGCTCCCAATGACAAGAAGGACTTCGACCAGTACCTCCGCGCCAAAGCCGAGCCCCAGGTGCGCGAACTCCTCGCCGGTTACGGCCCGGTTTGCCTCATCTGGTTCGACACCCCCCAGATGATGACGCCCGAGCGCTGCAAGCGCTTCACCGAGATTGTCCGCACCCTCCAGCCCGCCTGCCTCATCGACGGCCGCCTCGGCGCCGACGGCGACTACCAGAGCACCGGCGACAACGCCATTCCCCACCAGGTGCGCGAGGGCGCGTGGGAAACCCCCGCCACGATCAATCACACTTGGGGATTCAAGCAGGACGACGACGACTGGAAGTCGCCCGGCGACATCATCTTCAAGCTCTCCGACATCGTCAGCAAGGGCGGCAACTACCTGCTCAACGTCGGCCCGATGTCCGACGGCACCATTCCGCCGCGCTGTGTGGAGATCCTCGCCTCGGTCGGGCGCTGGCTCAAGGTCAACGGCGACGCGATCTACGGCGCGGGCCGCACGCCGTTCGGGGACGAACTCGGCGACGAGGCCGCGCACCTGCGCACGCCCGCGGGCAAGCCCGTGTTTCTCGACCGCAACGACTGGCGCTGCACCACTTCGCCGGGCCGGCTGAACTTCATCGTGTTCAAGTGGCCGCGCGACACCTTCGCTCTCCCGCGGTTCAAGAACGAGATCGCGGCCGTCTGGCTGCTCACCGAAAAGGGCCGCAAGCCCCTCGAGTGGAAGACCGGCGCCGACGGCACCGTCTCGGTCTCGATCCCGCGCCTCGCGCCGCACCCGATCGCCAACGTCATCTGCGTCGAGATCAAGGGCGACCGCGTCGAGCGCTGAGCGCTCACGCCATCAGCTGGATCACCCGCAAGATCGGCAGGAAAAGCGCCAGCACCAGCGTGCCCACGACGAGCGCCATGAGCACGATCATCACCGGCTCAATCAGGCTCGTCAGTCCGGCCACCGCCGCGTCCACCTCGTTGTCGTAGACGTCGGCGATCCGCACCAGCATCTCGGGCAGGGCGCCAGTCTCCTCGCCGACGAGCACCATGCCCGCGACCATCGGCGGGAACACGCCGCTCTCCGCCAGGGGCCGCGCGACGCTGTCACCGGCCTTCACTCGGCGGTGCACTAGGTCGATGGCGTCGGCAATCACGGTGTTGCCGCTCGTGTCGCGGGTGAGCTGAAGCGCCGAGAGGATCGGCACTGCGCTTGAGAGCAGCGTCCCGAGCGTGCGACTGAACCGCGCCACCGCCGCCTTCCTGAGCAGCGCGCCGATTCCAGGCAGGCGCAGCAGCCAGCGGTCCCGCAGGCGCGCCCCGGCCCGGCTCCGCAGCAGCAGCCTCCCGGCGGCCGCGGCTGCCAGCACGACCCCCGCGCCAGCGAGCCAGTGGTCCTGCCCGAACCGGCTGGCGCCGAGCACCGCCCTCGTGAGCCCCGGCAGCGGAGCCCCCTTCAGCAGCCCCGAAAAGATGCCCTCGAAGCGGGGCACCACAAACGTCATCAGCACGCCCACGATCGCCGAGGCAGCCGCCATGACCGCCGCCGGATAGGTCATCGCCGCACGCACGCGGGCGCGCAGACACCCTCTCTTCTCCAGATGATCCGCAAGCCGCTCCATCACGGCGTCCAGCTTCCCGCTGCTTTCCCCGGCACGCGCCATCCCCAGATAGAATCCGTCGAAGGCCCGCGGATGCCTGGCCAGCCCGTCAGAGAACCTGCCGCCGGCGCGGATGACCTCGGCGAGGTCGGCAATCACCGCGCGCCACGCAGGATCGCCCTCCTGGCCGGCCAGCAGTTCAAGCCCGCGCTCGAGGGGCATCCCGGCCGCAGCCAGCGTGGCGAACTGCCGCGTGAACGCGGCCAGACTTCGGTGGCCGACGCGCCGGGATCGGCGCATCCACCACCGGCGTTCCGGCACCGCCCTGAGGCCGGTCGGAAGGAGCCCCCGGGCGCGGAGGCCAGCCACCGCGGCCTCGGCGTCAGCCGCCTCGATGCTGCCCCGGGCGGATCGCCCGCCGCCGGCCTCCACTGCGCGGTAACGGTAAGTGGGCATGGCGCGTCGCTCCCTTATGAATACCGCGCGGCCTCCTCCGGAGTGGTCTGGCCCGCCTCCACTGCGGCCGTTGCAGCCTCCCGCAGCGGCCGCAGCCCGCGAAGCGCCGCCTGGGCGCGGATCGCCGCCGCCGGAGCCCTCTGCATCACCAGCGCCCGCACCGCGTCATCGATCCGCAGCCACTCGAAGATTCCCATCCGCCCCCGGTAGCCGGTGAACTGGCATGCGGCGCACCCGCGCCCCCGGACGCAGCGCCGCCCGGCATTCCCGGGCCCTCCCGCGCCGGAGCCGGGCGCGATGACCGTCTCCTCCCGGCAGTCGGGGCAGATCCTCCTCACGAGCCGCTGCGCGAGCACGCCCTCCAGCGTCGCGCAGAGCAGGTAGGGCTCGACGCCCATGTCGAGCAGGCGGGCGATCGTCCCCACCGCGTCGTTCGTGTGGAGCGTGCTCAGCACCAGGTGGCCGGTGAGCGCCGCCTGCACCGCGATCCTCGCCGTATCCAGATCCCTGATCTCACCGACCATGAGGACGTCGGGATCCTGCCTCAGGAAGGCCCGCAGCGCCGCCCCGAACGTCAGCCCCGCCGCCGGGTTCACCGGCACCTGCACCACGCCGTCGAGCTCGCATTCGACCGGGTCCTCCGCGGTGAGCACCTTCACCCCGGGCGTGTTGACCAGCCGCAGGCATGCATAAAGCGTCGTCGTCTTGCCCGACCCGGTCGGCCCTGTCACCAGGGCGATTCCGTTCGGGCGCTGCAGCACCTCCCGGAGGCCCGCCTCCTCGAGGCCGGTCAGCCCCAGGTCTCCGAGGCCGGCCGGGGCCGCCGCCGCGTTGAGCACGCGGAGCACGACGCTCTCCCCTCCCTGGGTGGGAAGCGTGGAGATGCGCAAGTCGGCCGCCCTCCCTTCGAGGGCAAGGCGGATCCGTCCGTCCTGGGGCAGCCGGCGCTCCGCGATGTCCAGTCCCGCGAGCACCTTGAGCCGGGAGATGACCGCCGGTGCGGCATCGAGCGGCGGCGGCGCCAGTTCGCGCAGGGTTCCGTCGATCCGGCAGCGCACACGGAACTCGCCCTCAAACGGCTCGAAATGGATGTCGTTCGCGCGGCTGCGCACCGCCGCAGCGAGCGTCGCCGCGACATACCGCACCACCGGACCTTCCGCCGCCCGGCGGGCCAGCTCATCGTCCTGACTCTCCTCCTGCGGCGGCTCCGCGAGGGCCAGCCCCGCGCCGGCGGCCGCCTCCGCCACCGCTCCGCCACCGTAATGGCGCTGCAGCAGCCGCTTCACCTGGCCCGGATCCGCCACGATCACGCGGACCTCCCGGCCGAGCGCGAAAGGCAGCTCGGCGGTCAGCGCCGCGTCGAAGGGATCCACCGCGAGCAGGTCGACCGAGCGCGCGCCGGCCCGCAGCGGCACCACGCCATATCGCCGGGCGACCTCCGGAGGCACCGCGGCGAGCGCCTCCGCAGGCGCCAGTGGCGGCGCCGGCTCCAGGCATTCGAGCCCGAGGTGCGCGGCCACCGATTCAAGCAGCTGCTTCCGCCGCGGCCCGCCCGGCTCGTGCGCAACCGCCGCGAGCGACCGGCGCGCGGCATCCCCTGCTCCGCCGGAACCGGCGGAAGCCTCCTGCGGCGGAGGACCCGGTTTACGCAAAAGCGCCGCCCGGGCCGGATCATGACCCTCGCGCATAGGGGATGACTTTGAAAGGCGCCGCCGCGGCCCGCGCTAGAGCTGGCGCAGCTTGTATCCCATCTGCATCAGTTTCTCGCGCATCACGATCGGATCCTGGGCCTTCTCGAGCGCCTCATCCGGATCGACCAGCTCGCGGTTCACCAGGCTCATCAGGTGGGTGTCGAGCGTGATCATGCCGAGCGAGGCACCGGTCTGGATGTCGGAGTTGATGCGGAAGGTCTTGTTCTCGCGGATGAGCGAGGCGATCGAGGTCGTGTTGATCATGATCTCGAAGGCGCCCACGCGCCCGCCGCCGATCTTCTTGCAGAGCACCTGGGAGATGACCGCCTGGATCGAACTCGAAAGCTGCGTGCGGATCATGTCCTTCATGTTCGCCGGGAACGCATCGACGATGCGGTCGATCGTCTTCGCCGCGCCGTTCGTGTGGAGGGTGCCGAACACGAGGTGGCCCGTCTCAGCCGCGCTGATGGCCGCCTCGATCGTCTCGAGGTCGCGCATTTCACCGACGAGGATCACGTCGGGATCCTGGCGCAGCGCGCGCCGGATGGCCTCCGAGAAACTCGGCACGTCGACGCCGATCTCGCGCTGGGTGACGATGCAATGCTTGTGCTCGTGGTAGTACTCGATCGGGTCCTCGATCGTGATGATGTGCCCGTCCCGGTTCTCGTTGATGTAATTGATCATCGAGGCGAGGGTCGTGCTCTTGCCCGAGCCCGTCGGCCCCGTGACGACGATCAGCCCGCGCGGACGGTAGAGAAGCTCCTTGATCTTGTCGGGCAGGCCGAGTTCCCGCAGCCCGAACATCTTGTTGGGGATCTGACGCAGCACCAGGCCGTAGTTCCCCTTCGCCTTGAGGACGCTCACGCGGAACCGCGCCTTGTCGAGGTAGGCGAAGCCGAAGTCGGCGCCGCCGTTGAGCTTCACGTTCTGAACGTGCGCCGGCGGCGTGATCGAGAGCATCAGACCCTCGGTGTCATGCGGCTGCAGCACGGGGCCGTCGACCGGGGTCATGCTGCCGCTCAGGCGGAGCGTGGGGGCCTGGCCGACCTGGAGGTGCAGGTCGGACGCGCGCTGCTCGACCATGATCTCCAGCAGATCGTTCATATCGTAGCTCATGGAATTCTCCTGGGTGGGGCGTCGGTTTGGAGCGACGCCTGCAACGCTAGCGGGGAATCCGGCGGCGTCATCCCAAAAAATTCCCCTTCCTCGCCGACGGTCTCCGCGAGCACCTCGGCCGCGGTGGTCAGGCCGGCGCGCACTTTCCGCCATCCATCGTCGCGCAGCGAGCGCATCCCCTGCGCCCGCGCGTGGGCGCGCATGCGCGCAGCCTCCACGCCGCCGTGGATCATCTCCTGGAGGGCGTCATCGACCAGCAGCCATTCGAACAGCGGCAGCCGTCCCCGGAATCCCGTGCCGCCGCATCCCGCGCAGGCGCCCCCGGCTCCACCGCAGCTGGCGCACACCCGCCGCACCAGCCGCTGCGCGACGACGGCCCGCAGGGCCGACGCCACCAGGAACGGCTTCAGCCCGATGTCGAGGAGCCGGACCACCGCGCCCGCCGCGTCGTTGGTGTGGAGCGTGCTGAAGACCAGGTGGCCCGTCAGCGCGGCGTGCACCGCGATCTCCGCCGTCTCCCGGTCCCGGATTTCGCCGACCATGATCACATTCGGCGCCTGCCGCAGCATGGCGCGCAGCGCCGCGGCAAACGTCATGCCTATCTCCGCGCAGACCGCGACCTGGTTGATCCCCGCGATCTGGTACTCCACCGGATCCTCGACCGTGATGATCTTGCGCTCCGCCTGGTTGAGCTCCTGCAGGCAGGCGTAGAGCGTCGACGTTTTCCCCGACCCGGTCGGGCCGGTCACAAGCACCATGCCGTCGGCCAGCCCAAGGAGCTCAGCGAAGCACCTTTGCCCTTCGTCATCCAGTCCGAGCTCGCCGAGGCCGCGCCGCACGGTTTCCGGCTCCAGCAGCCGCAGCACCACGCTCTCCCCGTGCGCGGTGGGGAGCGTCGACACCCGCAGGTCGATCGCGCGCCCTCCCTGCCTGAACCGCGCCCGGCCGTCCTGCGGCAGCCGTTTCTCCGCAATGCTCAGGTCGGCTATGATCTTCAGCCGGGAGACGACCGCCCGCGCCAGGGCGCGCGGCGGGTCGGCCGCCGACTGGAGAACGCCATCGATCCGGAAGCGCACCCGGAACCGCCGCTCGAGCGGTTCGAAATGCACGTCCGAGGCGCGCCGCGCCACCGCCTCGGAAAGCAGCGACTCGACGAGCTGGACGACAGGGGCGTCGTCGGGTTCGGAGGTCTCCACCGCCTCCTCGGCGCGATAGTGCCAGCGGATCGCCTGCCTCAGGTCCTCCGCGGCGGCCGCCGCGGGCTCGATCGCGAGCCCGGTCGTCTCGGAGGCGGAGTCAAGGGTCTCGAAGTCGAGCGGGTCCGCCACCGCCAGCCGCAGTACCCTCCCTTCGAGCGCATACGGAAGCGCGACGTGCCGCTCGGCCCACGAACGCGCCAGCGATCGGATAGCCTCCGGATCGGGCTGCAGCGACCGGACGTCGACAAACGGCACGCCGTGGGAGACGGCAAGCAGCCGGGCCAGTTTCCGCGTGTCGACGGCGCCCTCCTCGGCCAGCAGGTCGAGCAGCGGGCGGGGAGGGACTCCGCGCTTCTCGTCCGCCGCCAGGTGGCTCCGCGCGGCGGCGACCTGCGCGGGGAGCACGAGGCCGTGCTCCAGGGCGATGCGGACAGCAGGATCTTCGGCGGTGCGCACGGGGGATGCGGCGTGGCCGGCCGGCGAACGCAACGTGCCCCGCGGGACGGGGCGCCGCGGTCAGCGGTTGAGACTCAGGAGGAATTCCGCGTTCGAACGGGTCTTCTTCAGGCGGGTGATGAGCATTTCCATGGCCTCGACCGGCGGGATGCCCTGCATCGCGCGGCGGAGCGAATAGATGCGCTGCAGCTCTTCGGGGTGGTAGATCAGCTCCTCCTTGCGGGTGCCGCTGCGCTCCATGTTCAGCGAGGGGAAAATGCGCTTGTTCACAAGGTCGCGGTCGAGGTGAAGCTCCATGTTGCCGGTGCCCTTGAACTCCTCGAAGATGACCTCGTCCATCTTGCTCCCCGTGTCGATGAGCGCGGTGCCCATGATCGTGAGGCTGCCGCCGCCCTCGATGTTGCGGGCCGAGCCGAAGAAGCGCTTCGGCTTCTGGAGCGCCGTGGCCTCCATGCCGCCCGTCATGATCTTGCCGCTGTTCGAGGCGAGCGCGTTGTAGGCGCGCGCGAGGCGTGTGATCGAGTCGAGGAGGATCACGACGTGCTGGCCCATCTCGACCAGGCGCCGCGCCTTCTCGATGACCATCTCGGCCGCGTGCGTGTGGCTCTGGGGCGTCTCGTCGAACGTCGAGCTGACGACCTCGCCCTTGGTGTGGCGGCGGAAGTCGGTGACCTCCTCGGGGCGCTCGTCCACCAGCAGGATGATCAGGATCGTCTCCGGGCTGTTGGTCGAGATGGCATTCGCCATGTTGTGCAGGAGCACGGTCTTGCCGGTGCGGGGCGGCGCGACGATCAGCCCGCGCTGGCCGAAGCCGACCGGCGTCAGGATGTCGACCGCGCGCATCGACACATCCTTCTGGTCGGGGACCTCGAGCAGGATGCGCTTGAGGGGATAGTAGGGAACGAGCTCCTCAAACGGAGTCACCTTCGAGATCTCCTCGGGAGGCAGGCCCATCACCGATTCGATCTTCACCACCGCCGGGCAGCGCTCGGCGCCCTCGGGAGCGCGCACCTGCACGCGCACCTCGTGGCCGCGTTTGAGCCCGTAATGCCGGATCAGGCTCTCCGGGACGTAGGGATCCTCGGGATAAAGGCGGTAGTTCACGTCCTTGTGCACCACGAAGCCGTGGCCGCGATCCGTGAGATCGAGCCAGCCGTGGTCGACGATCGGACGCTTCGCCTCGGTCGCGAGCTTGAATATCGATGCGAGCAGCTCCTTCCGGTTGGGCGCGCCCTCGAACTTCACACCGAGTTTCCGCGCCTCGGCGGTGAGCTCCGCAAGACCGAGATCGTAAACCACCTCGAGATTGACCGGATCGCCGCCGCCCGAGGAGAGGTCGCCCGCCTGCGCGGCAACCGCCGCCAGATCCGCGAACCTCGCCGGATCCGGAAGGTCGCCGAAAACAGGCCCGAAGTTCGGCGGAGGAGGCTGCGGCGGATACTGGTTGCCGCCGCCCTGCGGGGGGCCGCCCTGCCAGTGCTTGCCGCGCTTCCGCTTGTGGCGCTTTCCTTTCTTGAAATAGTAGGAGTCGTAACCACCGCCTCCGCCGCCGGAGTATTGTTGCTCGCCGCCGCCCTCCTCCTGGTTGCCGGGGCCGCCCCCCTGGCCCTGGTCGCCCTCGCCGCCCTGACCATCGGATTCGTGGCCGGATTGCGGGGAATCGCCCGGCGCCTGCCCGGCAGGTGCCGGGGCTTCGGACGGCGCCGCCTCGCGCGAAGGCTCCGGGGCAGGCTGCGGCTCCGGTTCGGGGGCCGGTGCCGGCTCGGGAGCGGGGGCCGGGCTCGACTCAACTGGGGGTGGAACGGCCGTGGCGACCTTGGTGCGGTAATAGCGCGAGCGGCGGCGCACAGGCTTCTTCCCGGAGGCCCCGTCGGAGGCCGATGCTCCGCCGGCATTCGATTCAGCGGGGAGTCTGTCGTCGCCAGAGTTTGAGTTCGATTCCATGAAAGATAGAGGGGAGGTATTCCCCTTGGGATTTTATAAGCAACTCCGCGGAAGCGGGATGCGTTAATTGGCTTTTAGGATATGAACCAGCGCAGCCACCTGATCCCGGAGAAAATCTGGCGAACCATCGTTGAGAAGGACGAAGTCAGCCAACTCGATTTTCTGCGTCAAAGGCAGCTGCCTCAGGATTCGCTGCCGGGCGAGCTGCGGGGGAAGCCCACGCTGCTCAAGCCGTGCAAGCTGTACAGCGTGATCAGACGCGACGCATACCGTTAAATCAAACCAATTTTGCAGGCTATTTTCGAACAGAAGCGGTACTTCGACAACCCAGGAAGCCCCTGGTTCCGCTGCAAATGCGACCTGCCAGCAGGCGCGCACCCGGGGATGAAGCAGCCCTTCCAGCCAGCGCAGCGCCTCATCATCCTCGAAAACCCGTCGGGCGATCGCCGCCCTGTCCAGCGCCCCGTCGGGAGCAAAGACAGCGCCGCCGAACCGCCCACGAATCGCCGCCAGAACCTCAGGGTCCTTGAGCAGCTTCTCCCTCACGATCGCATCCGAATCGAGAGCTCGGAATCCCCGTTCGGCGATCATCGCGGTCGCCGTCGATTTTCCGCAGCCAATCCCCCCTGTGAGGCCAAGGATCATCGGCTCAGCTTACGGGTTCCCCCTGCCGTGGGAAGCCCCGAGATTCCGCCCATTGCGGTCTGCTCCCCGAGCCGGCGATCGCGGGCCCCAGGCGCGGCGGCGGGCGGACGGACGCAAGGGCGCATTCATGTCCGCGGCCCCGGCTGCGGGCTCGTACGGATGCAGCAATCCCGGGGCTTGATTGTCCGCCGGGGGCGGCTTTCTCATGATCGGGAATCTTTCCCGATCATGCTTGCCACGGTACATTCCGCGGCGCTCCAGGGCATCGATGCCGAACCGGTGCTCGTGGAAGTCAACACCGGCGAAGCCGGCGCCCCCGATCTCGTGCTCGTCGGGCTGCCCGACGCCGCCGTCAAGGAGTCGGAGGACCGCGTCGCGTCGGCCTTGCACAACAGCGGCCACCACATGCCGCGCACGCACACCACGATCAACCTCGCCCCGGGCGATCTCCGGAAGGAGGGCCCGTTCTACGACCTGCCCATCGCCCTGGGGATCCTCCGGGCCACCGGGGAAATCGCCTCCGACTCGATCCCGGAGTACCTCATCGCCGGCGAGCTCGGCCTCTCGGGCGAGACCCGGCCCGTCCGCGGCTCCCTCGCGATTGCCCTCCTGGCGAAACGCCTCGGGAAACGCGGACTTCTCCTCCCCCCCCGCTCCGCCGCCGAGGCCGCGCTCGTCGAGGGTCTCGACGTGTTTCCCGTCGCCTCGCTGAACCAGGCCTGCCGCTTCTTCACCGGCGAGGCCGACATCGAGCCGTTGCCTGCCGGCCTCGCCGCCATCCGCGCGGAACCGCCCTCACCGCTCGACGGCGACGGCGACTTCGCGGAGGTCAAGGGCCAGCAGGCTCTCCGGCGCGCCGTCGAGGTGGCCGTCGCCGGGGCGCACAATCTCCTGATGCTCGGCCCGCCGGGCGCCGGAAAATCGATGATCGCGAAGCGCATCCCGTCGATCATGCCGCTCCCCTCCCTCGGCGATTTTCTTGAGATCCTCTCCGTGCACTCGGCGGCCGGCCGGACCGTAGGGAACGGTCCCACCCCATACTCGCGGCCCTACCGCGCACCGCACCACACGATCTCCGATGTCGGCCTGCTCGGCGGCGGAGCGATCCCTGGGCCGGGCGAGATCTCGCTGGCCCACCAGGGAGTCCTGTTCCTCGACGAACTGCCCGAATTCAAGCGCTCCGCGCTCGAGGTCCTCCGCCAGCCCCTCGAGGACGGGCACGTGACCATCTCCCGCAGCGCCGGCAAGATCACCCTCCCCTGCAGCTTCATGCTCGTCGCGGCGATGAACCCCTGCGCCTGCGGCTACCTCGGCGACCCGCGCCACGAGTGCCGCTGCTCCCCGATCCAGATCCAGCGCTACCGCGCCCGGATCAGCGGGCCCCTCCTCGACCGCATCGACCTCCACGTCGAGGCGCCCGCGCTCGCCATCGAGGAACTGCGCCAGGCAAGCCCGTCGGAGTCGTCGGCCGCCGTGCGCGCGCGCGTCGAGGCCGCCCGCCTCCGCCAGCAGGCCCGCTTCGCCGGGACGCGCACCCGCGTGAACGCGCGGATGACCCAGGCGCAGCTCCGCCGCCATTGCGCGCTCGACGGCCCGCTGAGCCTCCTTCTCCAGCAGGCCATGGAGCAGCTCCAGCTCTCCGCCCGCGCCTACGACCGCATCCTCAGGGTCGCCCGCACCATCGCCGACCTCGCCGGCGCCGAGTCCCTCGCCGCCCCCCACCTCCTCGAGGCCATCCAGTACCGCAGCCTCGATCGGAACCTGTTCTGCTAGCCCATGCCCTCCTCCTCGGCATCCGCGCAGCGCCGTCCTCGGGAAAGAGGCGTATGTTCGACGTTTTTATTTTTGTCAGACACTTGACTGGGATGCAGACCAATGTCCGCTCTTTCCTTCGGGATTTCGCCGCCTTCAAGGCCAAAGCCAGGAAATGGGTTTCGATTCGCATCTTGGACAAGGGAGGAGACTTCCTCTTCACCTGCACAAAGCCCGGCAGGAGCCTGATGGGAGCCGCCAAAGCCAGGCTCGCCGTCAGGGCCGATCTCACAAGGCCCACGCTCCCGAGATCGGCGTGGAAACCCTCCCTCTGATGATCCGCTCAAATACCTGCTGGATACGCACGCATTCCTCTGGGCTGCCGCCGACGATGACCGGCTGAGCAGGGACAGGCGGAAAAACGCGATTCTCTTCGCCTGTCCCCAACGCATTTTCCTTTTGGCTTCACGTTCCTGTGTCCGGCGACAGGATGGCACACGCGCCCTTTTCCACCCCTCCCAGGAGGAAGCCCGGCATGAAAAACATCCCCGTCATCACGGTCTGCGAAGCCAGCCTCGCCGCCGCCTACGAGAAGGCGCTCGTCTCGCTGCACGAGAACGGCTGCCGCTTCCGCACCCAGTACGACAAACCCGGCGACCAGCTCAGCCTGGACTGCACCCTGAACCTCACCGTGCTCGATCCGTTCGCCGAGCCGATGATCCACAAGGCGTTCCCCGGCGGCATCGCGGACCTGCGCGAATACGTCATGGAGCTCTGCGGCCTGAAGGACCACTGGGTGAAGAACATGAACGACCCCGCCGACACCCGCTGGGAATACACCTACCACGGGCGCCTCGCCGGCTACGGGAGCTGGCAGGAGAAACAGGACGGGCGGCGCGTGCGCGCGGGCGGCTTCTGCATCGACCAGGTCGAGGCCGTCATCGCCAAGCTCGTCAGGCAGCCCTTCACCCGCCAGGCGCAGATGATCACCTGGATGCCGAACATCGACCTCGAATGCTACGACCCCCCGTGCCTGCAGTCGCTTTGGTACAGGCTCATGGAGGACGAGACCGACGGCGTCTCCTGGCTCAACTGCAACATCCGCTTCCGCAGCAACGACGCCTGGGGCGCGAGCTTCATGAACATGTTCGGTTTCATCCTGTTCAGCCGCGACATCATCGCCGCCGAGGTCTCCCGCCGCACGGGCAAAACCGTCAGGCTCGGCCGGCTCAACTGGCAGGCTGACTCGTACCACATCTACGGCAAGGACATCGCCGACGCGACCAAGCGGCTATTCAACCGCATCGGCCAGGGCACGCTCGCCGACCGCACCTACCAGTTCTCCGATCCCATGATCCAGGAGATGTACGCGGAGGCCGAGGCGGCAGTGCGCGAAAAGATCGTCGACTACGACCGCAATCACTGACGCGCAGCCGAGTCTCCCGCGCGTCTTCCTCGGAGGCCTGCCCTGGCTGTGCCTGCGGCTTTCCCGGCGCAGACGGATTCGAGCCAGAGGACCATCTCCGGGTTATCCTGAATCCTTCCCCCGAGTTCTCTCTCGCGCGCCGCGTGGAAAGGATTCGCGGCGATCCGCACCCGGTGGCCCGCCTGCGAGAGTTTCTCCGCGAGCCAGTCGTACCGGGCGTTGGCCCAAAGCGCTGACCGGTGCTCCGGCGGACGCAGGATGTACACCCCGAGCCGCTCGCAGGCCGCCGCCAGCGAGCGCGACGAGCGCCAAAGCAAGGAATCTCGTTGACGTACGCATGGGCAGTGAAGCGCGTGACGAGCCGCAACCATGGACCATTGCCAGAGGAAGACAAACCGGAACCTCCCCGACAACGCCCGCCGTCCTTCCCCCGCGACCGACTGCCGGCCGGCTTGACAACACCGTGAGCGGACAGCTCACTGCCGGTGTGAATCGAAGTCTGGACCTTGTCTGATTTCCCGTTGGCAGCGACCCGCCCGGAGACGGAGGCGGCAGGGCGTTCATGCCCCGGCGGCCCGTGCCAGATCCTCCCGGTGAGTGTCAGCCAACGATGATGCGGCCCGCGCCGTGCGCGGGATCAATTGTCCCTGCCGGGGCAAATCGCATCCCGATGTCAGACAACTTCCGTCATTCCTCCCACGAGGATCGTCCGTCGCGCCGTCCCGCCTTTCTGAAGTGCAGGCATTGCGGCGGCGAATTCTCGCTTGATGCGCCGGGCACGCGCCACCGCAACCACTGCCCCTGGTGCCTCTGGAGCGTCCATCTCGACAACAAGCCCGGCGACCGCGCCGCCGACTGCCGCGGCGGCATGAGGCCGATCGCCGTGCATGCCCGCGCCGACGGCGAGTGGCTGCTCGTGCACCAGTGCGAGACCTGCCACGTCGTGCACGTCAACCGGATCGCAGGCGACGACAGCGAGCGCGAACTGCTCGCCCTCGCCGTGCGGCCGCTGCGGTGCGTGCCATTCCCGATCTGAAGATCTGGAGGCCGACAAGGCGAACCTGTGTGTCGGCCTCTCGACTGCCAGCGGGGCGCGGCCCGCTTCATGAATCCAGTTATTCGAATGCAAATTTTTGATGGCAAGCGTGATGGTCCTCCAATGGCACAGGCGATGCAACACCGCCGCCGCATCCGGCAAAGTGCCGGATCCATCTCAACCAATCACTGCCATGGCCCCAAGGATTCCACCACACTGCCGGCTTCGGGCGCTGGCCCGGCCGAAATCTCCGATGATATCAAGCAACTCCAGAGCATGGGTTACGCTCAGGAGCTTCTGAGGCTGATGAACGGGTTCTCGAATTTCACGATCTCGTTTTCGATCATCTGCATCCTCGCGGGAGGAATCACCTCGCTGCAGTTGGGCGTCAGCACGGTCGGCGGAGCGGCAGCCGGCATTGTCTGGCCGGCCGGCGTCGGGTTCTGTTTTCTCGTCGCGCTCTGCATGGCCCAGATAGCCTCGGCCTTCCCGACAGCGGGCGGACTTTACCACTGGAGTTCGATCCTCGGCGGCAAGGGCTGGGGCTGGGCCACGGCTTGGCTCAACCTCGGCGGTCTCGTGTTCGTCACCGCGTCCGTCAACGTGGGGGCCTACACGCTCTCTTCACGAGCTTCATCGGCCCGATGATCGGCATCGATCCCGCCAAGCTCACCGTCGTGCGCCAGGCGATCGGCGTCGCGGTGATCACCGCCTCCCAGGCGCTGCTGAATGGCCGGCTCCTCCGTCATCGCGATGCCGAGCATCGCCGACTCCGCGAAGCAGGGCGGCAACATCTTCCCGGCCCTGATGGACGCGGTCATTCCCGGCGCGCTGGGCAAGATTCTCTGGGTGGGCATCGTCCTCGGCAACTACCTGTGCGGCCTCGCCTGCATCACCTCAACCTCGCGGATGATCTTCGCCTTATCGCGCGACGGCGTTCAAGACGATCGGCGTGATCTCCGTCCTCGGCGTCGCCCTGCTCGTCTGGATCGGCGTGCAACCGCCCGCTCCGGCGACGCTCTCGCGGGAATCGCAGCCGCGAGCGCCGAGGAGCGCGTGGCGGCCCAGCTTTGCCTTTCCGAGGTCCCGCGCAGGACCTTCCTCGAGGAACCTCTCGTGCCCTACGAGACGGACGGAGTCACCCGTCTGATCCTCGACACACACGATGCCGCGGCCTTCGCGCCGATCGCGTCGCTCACCGTCGGGGAATTCCGCGAATGGCTGCTGCGCTACGAGACGCAGGCGGCGCAACTCGAGGCGGCGGCCCCGGGCCTCACTCCGGAGATGGTTGCCGCCGTTTCAAAGATCATGGGTGACCAGGATCTCGTCCTGGCCGCCTCCAAGCGCCGCGTCGGTGCGGTGAGCGACCATTATCAGTCCTACAACGTCGAGATGCTCGAGGTGACGGGTGGCCGTTTCTGGAAACCCTATTCGGAACTGGCGGCCGGCAATCGCGCCGACCATGGAGACGCCAGTCCCGCCATCCTGTCCCGGGTGGCAGTCACCATCGCATCGGCCTCATGCCGCATGTAACATAATGCGTTACATACGGACCTCGCCGCCTCTGTAACGCAATGGGTTACAAGCCCGTTTTGTGATCACCGCTTGCGCCCGGCCGCGTCTTCGGTTCACTGGGGCTGAACGCCCCCCTGTCGACGACTGCAATCCGCCTCCCGGATGCCCGGCCGGGGGCTCGGGTCTCCGCCCCCAACGTCTTTTCATCATGGCCACCACCTCCGACCTGCGGCGAAAATTCTCCTCCATCGTGCACGATGGTTCCGACCGCGCGCCCAACCGCTCGATGCTGCGCGCCGTCGGCTTCAAGGACGCAGACTTCAAGAAGTCGGTCGTCGGCATCGCCTCCACCTGGAGCATGCTCACGCCCTGCAACATGCACATCGACGAACTCGCGCGCCAGGCAGGCGCGGGCGCCGATGCCGCCGGAGGCAAGTCGATCATCTTCGGCACCATCACGGTCGCCGACGGGATCAGCATGGGAACGATGGGCATGCGCTACTCGCTCATCTCGCGCGAGGTCATCGCCGACTCGATCGAGACCGTCGTCGGCGCGGAGGGCTTCGACGGCCTCGTCGCCATCGGCGGCTGCGACAAGAACATGCCGGGCTGCGTCATGGCGATGGCCCGCCTCAACCGCCCGTCGGTCTTTGTCTACGGCGGCACGATTCTCCCCGGCATCCATCCCGGCGACGGCCGCAACTGCGATATCGTCTCCGTCTTCGAGGCCGTCGGCAAGCATGCCGCCGGCAAGCTCGACGACGAGGGACTCCGCCTGGTCGAATCCTGTTCGATCCCCGGCCCCGGTTCCTGCGGCGGCATGTACACCGCCAACACGATGGCGTCGGCCATCGAGGCGCTCGGCATGAGCCTGCCCAACAGTTCGTCCCAGCTCGCCGTCAGCGAGGAAAAGAAGCTCGACTGCCAGCGCGCAGGCGCCGCTGTGCTCGCCCTGCTCAAGGCCGGCATCCGCCCCCGCGACATCATGACGAGGAAGGCGTTCGAGAACGCCATCACCGTCGCGATCGCCCTCGGCGGCTCCACGAACGCCGTGCTGCACCTCCTCGCCATCGCCCATTCCGCGGGAGTAAAGCTCACGATCGATGACTTCACGCGCGTCGGCAGGCGCGTGCCCGTCCTCGGCGACCTCAAGCCCTCCGGCAAGTACAGCATGGCCCACATCTCGCGCATCGGCGGGCTCGCCCCGCTCATGAAGATGCTCCTCGACGCGGGCCTGCTCCACGGCGAGTGCCTCACCGTCACCGGCAGGACCGTCGCCGAGAACCTCAGCAATGTCGCCCCCTACCCGGCCGACCAAAATGTCATCCGCCCGATCGACAACCCGATCAAGCCCGACAGCCACCTGCGCATCCTCTACGGCAATCTCGCCCCCGCGGGCGCCGTCGCCAAGATCAGCGGCAAGGAGGGGCTCCGCTTCTCCGGCAAGGCGATCACCTTCGAGTCCGAGGAAAGCGCCCTGAAGGCGATCCTCGGCGGACGCGTCAAGGCGGGCCATGTCATCGTCGTCCGCAACGAGGGCCCGGTCGGCGGGCCGGGCATGCGAGAGATGCTCGCGCCGACCAGCGCCGTCATGGGCAAGGGACTCGGCAGGGAAGTCGCCCTGATTACCGACGGACGCTTCTCCGGCGGCAGCCACGGCTTCGTCGTCGGGCACATCACGCCCGAAGCGGCGATCGGCGGCCCAATCGCCGCCATCAGGAACGGCGATCCGATCACGATCGACGCCAAAAAAAACACGATCTCCCTCGACATACCCGCAGCCCGGCTCAAGGCGCGCCTCAAGGCGTGGAGGCCCAGGAAGGCGCGCCCCACCCGCGGCGTGCTCGCCAAGTACGCCCGCCTGGTCACGAGCGCCTCCGAAGGCGCCGTGACCGACAAATACTGAGCGCCCCGGGCGGGCGCCCGGTTTCCTACTTGAGGCGGGCGATCAGCTCCTCGGCCGCCTTCGCGAGGCCGGCATCCTTTCCGGCGTTCAGCTCCAAGGCCCGCTTCGCGGCCGCGACGGCGCCGGCATTGTCGCCAAGTTTCTCCAGGATCTTTGCCTTGAGATTCAAGCCATACGGATTGGCCTTCTCGGCGAGCGCCGTATCGATCCACGCGCGGGCCTTCTGGAGATCAAGCCCGTGTTCAAAATAGAACTGGGCCGCCTGGAAATAGGGCTTCCTGGGCCCCTCCGCCGCCATGGCGGCCTCGATCTTCGGCACGGCGAAGCTGACGACGTCGACCTCGATCTTCACCGTCACGCGCGTCTTCTCCCAGGCGAGGTTGAGCGTGGCCGAATCGTCCCTGATGTCGTTGATGTCGATCAGGAAGGTCTCAACAGGATCGGCGAGCGCGACGGCGGCCGCCTTGATCCGCGTAAAATCGTCCGCCTGTTTGTATTGATAGGCGCCCCACTGCTTGGGGTTGGTATTCAGGATGACGATCCATTCCTTTTCGCCCGGGATGGTGAACAGTGCATAGACGCCCGCAGGCACGTTCGTACCGTTGAGCTTCACCGCCGTGCTGAAGGTGATTGTCGTCGCGGCGTTCGCGCCCGCGCGCCACACCTGCCCGTAGGGGACGAGTCCGCCGAAGATTGTCCGACCCTTGACGCCAGGCCTCGAATACACGACCTCGATGTCGGTCATTCCCACGCGCTGCTTTAGCATGGCGGCCGGGCTTGCGGCGGGGAGCTCGAGCCGCGGTGGAGGCGGCGGGGGGGGCGTCGCCGGCGCAGGGGCCGGTGCCTGGGCGAAAAGGCCGGCTGCAGCGGTCACAGCCAGCGCGGAGAGGATCTTTTGGCGGGTAATGCGAACAGTCATGGTGAGACCTCCAGGGGTTGAACAGGGGCACCCTTAATTGTCGCCACCTCTACTCCTGCAACACGCCGATTTCCACCGAATTCTCGTCGCCATGGCGACGGGCCCAGCCCCCGGCCGGCCTGAAGCCGGCTGGCCATCCCGCCCGGTCTGTGCATCTTTCGTACCGGACAACACCTGCCTTATCCTGTCGCCATGCACTCCTCCCCCATCCCCGCCCTCAAGACCATCCTGGCCACCGCTGCGATCCTCGCGCTCGCGACTGCCGTGCGCGCGGCAGCCGCGCCCCCCTCGGTCGACGTCGCCGGCGCCGAGAACGTGAAGCCGGCGCTGCCGGTGATTCCCAACCGCGTGTTCCGCCTCACCGACTACGGAGCCGTCGGCGACGGGAAGACGATGAACACGAAGGCGTTTTCCGCGGCCATCCAGGCGGTCCGCGAGTCCGGCGGCGGTCGCCTCACCATCCCCGCGGGGGTCTTCCTCACCTGCCCGTTCGAACTCTGCTCCCGCCTCGACCTCCATCTCGAGCCCGGCGCGGTCATCAAGGCACCGGAGACCTTCGCGGCCCTTGGGCTCCCGGATCCCGCGACCCTGAAGTCGCAGGATGAAGTCCGCGCCAGGGTCAGGATGCCCCCGCCGCTCATCAGCGGCCGGGATCTCCACGATGTCGCCATCACCGGCGCCGGCACCGTCGATGGAAGCGGCGCCCACTGGTGGGCGTGGTCGGAGCGCGCCGCCCGCAACCAGGAGAAGCCCGGGCGCCTCGTCTATCCCCGGCCCCATCTCGTCGTCATCAACGGCTGTGAGCGCCTGCTCGTGGCCGACATCACCCTCACCAACTCCTCGAAGTTCCACCTCGTCCCCCGCAACATCACCGACCTCACCATCGAGCGCGTGAAGGTCCGCGCGCCCTTCAACGCCCCCAATACCGACGCGATCGACCCCGGCCCCGTCACCAACGCATGGATCCACGACTGCGACATCGACACCGGCGACGACGACATCGTCATGAAGTCGGGCGGCGTCAACGTCCTCATCGAGAACTGCACCATCAAGCACGGACACGGCATCTCCATCGGCTCGGAGACCACCGCCGGCATCCACCACATGCTCGTGCGCCATTGCACGTTTGAGGGCACCGACAACGGGATCCGCATCAAGTCGATGCGCGGCGCCGGCGGCCCGGTCGACAACGTGCGCTACACCGATATCCGGATGGACAACGTGGCCAACGCCATCCTCCTCGACCTGAACTACGTCGACAACAACCGGCCCGACTTCAAGGGCGACCCCGGCCGCATCCCCTCGATCCGCAACATCCTCATCGACAACGTGACGATCGAAGGTTCAAAGAACGCCGGCCGCATCGTCGGCCTGCCCGAGAGCCGCATCACCGGCGTGGTCCTGCAAAAGGTCCGGATCACCGCGGAGAAGGATCTCATCATCAAGGATGCCGACGAACCGGTCTGCATCGATGTCCAGCGCACCATCAAGCCCGGCGTCGCCAAGCCCGCCCCGAAGATCATCGAGTGACGCGCCGCTGTCTGCCGCCGGCAGCGGCAGCGTGGTCATTGAACAGCGAGCCCTGCACAGACGCGCAGAGCTGTCCATTTACACCAAGACCGCAAAGGGGCCGAGTCATCAGTGGATCAAGATCCCGTAGGGACGCAGGCTTGCTGCGCCCGTTTTTCCTCAAACCGGGCGGAGGCTCGCCTCTCACCTCCCTAATCTCGACATATTTTCCCCGATCCGCGGTCCACTCGACGGAGGGCCACTTAGGCCTGACGCACAGGGTCCACCTCATGGGCCCCCGCGTGGTGAAGTTCGGGATCACCCGATCACCGATCGGCGCCGGCAAGCACGATGCCGGGCTTCAAAAGGTTGTTTTTCCGTCCGCGACGGCCTCGCGTGAGAGAATTCCGAGGACCCTTATCCCGGGTCTTCCTGCTTGCGAGCCGGCCCGCGACTGAACTCAACTTAGCCCTCGCCTGCTGGTCGGACCCTCGGCACCTATTCTACCGACGGTGTCATCAAAGAAAGAAACTCTCTCCTCAGACGCCGTGTGGAAATCCGGATGCACATGATTCTTCGCGCGAAGGACCGATTGTCCGGATGGATATGAAAAGCATCAATCTCCTCCTGCAGGGAATCGGCGCTCCTCAACCGGCCCACGGCGGTGATCAGCTCAATGTCAGCGTCGAAATATCCTCTATCTATTACCATTAAGAATGGCACGAAGATGATTGCTCTTCGATGGATGCATCTCTTGAGCATGAAATCCACATAACTGCCTTCCGGCAGTTGAAAACGAGCGCCGACGGATTCTGAGAATCTCCGGTTCATGTTATCACCGATTTCATCCGCGCGGCAAAGGAGGATTGTCCTTGAGCGGGGCCGCTGCGGATATTGGCAATAGACG
>Ga0153915_10000526_pt1 | contig 35426 bp, 33 predicted proteins | sample Opewatmetagenome_2_FD_107003 | JGI IMG/M metagenome (GOLD analysis project Ga0153915, IMG submission 107003) | Freshwater wetland microbial communities from Ohio, USA - Open water 3 Core 3 Depth 3 metaG | ecosystem: Environmental > Aquatic > Freshwater > Wetlands | place: USA: Ohio, Lake Erie... | reverse complement strand
GCAGGCCGCTGGTAGTTCCCACCCACGGCCATGCCGTGGACGGTATCCCGGAACGCGACCCCGAAGATCCCCGTCGCGGCCCCGCCGGGGAGCGGCGTGGACTCGGCCGACCACGAGAGGCCGCCGTCGGTGGTGCGGAGGACGCGCGCCACGGGCCCGCCGCCGGTGCCGATCCAGGCGTGCCGGATCCCCGCGACCGCGATCGCCGTCCCGCTGGCGGCAAAGCCGGCTTCGCCGTCGAGCGGCACCGGGATCTTTGCGCGCCGGACCTCGGACCACGACGCGCCGCCATCGGTGGTGCGCACGATGAAGAACACACCGTCTACGGGATCGCCGAACGCGAGCCCGCGCCGCGCGTCCCAGAACGCCATCCCATCGAAGAAGACGCCGGGACGTTCGCGCTCGTAGGACAGGGTCCAGGTTGCGCCGCCGTCCGCGGTACGGTAGATCCTGCCCAGACCCCCGTCGAAGTTCGTGGCGAGGACGCAGGCGGAGCGGTCGTCGAGTGCCGCGACATCTACCAGGACCATGCCCTCGGCACCGGGCACGGTGCCGGCCGTCCAGGTCACCCCGCCGTCGGTCGAGCGGGCGTATGTCCCGCCCCGTCCACTCGCCCACACCACCGACCCGATGGCCGACATGCCTCGGAATTCCCCCATCATGCCGGTCACGTGGGTCACGCTCTGGCCCGCCGCCCGGTGCACGGCGGGCGCGGCGGCGATCGTCGCGAGCAGCCAAGCGAGCCATCTCATTGGGCGTCGTGTTCCTCTCGCAGGATGCCGTACTGCACGAGATCCTCATACCGGTTCCAGCGCCTGACGTGCTGCCGCGCCACGCCCTCCTGCCGCATGCCGATCTTCTGCAGCACCCGTCCCGACGCCGGGTTCCGCGCGAAGTGGCAGGCGTGGATGCGGTGCAGCGCAAGCGACGCGAACCCGTAGCGCAACACGGCCGTCGCCGCCTCCGTGGCGTAGCCCCGACCCCAGAACGGCTTCCCGACCCAGTAGCCGAGCTCGGCGCGACTGTACGTGCGGCGCAGCACGAGACCGATCGCTCCGAGCAGCTGGCCGTCGGGGCGGGCGGTGATCGCGAACACCACCTGCTCGCTGCGCGCGTACAGGTCGGCCAGCGTGGCGATCCAGGCTTCCGCGAGCCCGGCCTCGTAGGGATGCGGAATACTGAGAGTGGTATCCGCGACTTCCCACACCCCGGCCAGGTGCTGTACCTCCGCCGCGTCCGCGAGCGTCAGCGGGCGGAGCAGCAGGCGAGGCGTCTCCAGCGTGGGTTGGGGCTCGGACCTATCCATTGTAGATCGTGCCACCCTCCGTCCGGTACCGCTCGAGCACGGCGGCGGCTTCCGCGCGGTGGACTTCGCGCACGATCGTCATGCCGTGGCGCTCGAGATAGCGATACGATTCGGGGAACACCGGCCCCTCATCGAACCCAACGCGCCGAGCGTCGTCCCGCGTCGCGCCGCACACCAGCCGTCGCACCCCGCTCCACAGAGTGGCACCGAGGCACATGGCGCACGGCTCACAGGAGGTCACGAGCGCGTGGGGCGGCAGATCGGGATCGCCAAGCGAGTACCGGTCGAGGCGCCGCTCTGCCAGCATGAGCGCGACGATCTCGGCGTGGAGAATCGCGTTGCGTGCCCGCTCAACGAGGTTGACGCCGACCGAGATCGGGAGGCCGCTCGCGAGGTCGAAGACGGCGGCACCGAACGGCCCGCCGGTTCGGCGTGTGAGGTTCTCGTCTGCGAGCGCCACCGCGAGCTGCATGCGGTCGGCGTCGGTTTCGTGAGCCCGGGTCCACGGCACGAACGACGCGGCCCATGAGGGGAGCGTGACGTGGATCTCGGGCTGGCGCATCCCGCTCACTCGCTCGCCGGAGCCGCTCCCTGCATGTAGGCGCGCCGGATCACCGTCGGATCCGTGGGATACTCGCCAAACGCCCCACGTCGGACCGGCTTCGTCGCCGCGATGGCGTCCACCACGTCCATGCCATCGATCACCCGGCCGAACACCGCGTACCCCCACCCCTGGATCGTCGGCGCCCTGAAGTCGAGCTTCTCGGAGTTGTCCGCCAGGTTGATGAAGAACTCGCTGGTGCCGCTGTGCGGGTCCGCCGTCCGCGCCATGCCCACGGTCCCGCGCAGATTGTGCAGCCCGTTCTGCGCCTCGTTCTCGACCCCCATCGCCGCGCTCTTCCGCTCGCCGAAGGACTCCGTGACGCGGCCGGTCTGGATCACGAATCCCGGCGCGATCCGGTGAAACACCAGCCCGTCGTAGAAGCCGGCACCCACATGTCGCTCGAAGTTCGTGACGGTCTGGGGCGCCTTCTCCCGATTCAGCTCGATGACGATGCGTCCTTTGCCAGTCTCCAGGATGACCGTGTCGCGGGTTGCCGCCCGTTGCGGGGCGGCGGCGACCGCCGGCTGCTCCTCGTTTGGCTGGGCCTTGTCACGCGACGGACACGCGAGCAGAGCACCGAGCAGCAGGAACGGCAGGATCGATCGGGGCTGCATGGCGTCCTCTGGAGGTGTGAGGTGGTACCGGTGGCTCGACTATTCGACTATCGGATGAAGTAGCCGGACACCCGCCACGTGCCGTCCGGCTGCTTCATCGGCACAACGGTCTCGACGGCCGGCGCTTCGCGCCCGGCGAACACCGTGCGGAACTGCAGGACGACGTACTCGCCCGGTGGAGCGCCCGGCAGGCTGGTCGAGTACTGCGCGCCCAGCAGCTCGCGGGAGCGGGTGGCGCCGAGCGGGCTCCGTAGCCGCGTCATGGTGCTGTCCCACCCGGCTTGCGACACGGCCGTCCGGAACGCGGTGGCGGCCTCCGTCCAGCTCTTCGCGTACTGCGCCGAATCAACGAGCGCGAGCCACCGTTCGACGGCGTGCTGCGCCGCCTGCTCCGGCGCTTGGGCGGCGGCGGGCCGCGCGGCGGCCAGGACGGCCAGCCCGAGCGCGGCATGCCAGAGCAGGGACGGGGCCCGCGGCATCATGGTCGTCACAGGAGGGACTCGAGAAACTCGCGAACCACGCGGCTCATGTTCACCGGTTGCTCCAGCGGCGCGAGGTGCCCGGCCGCGGGAATCACTGCAAAATGGGCATGGGGGATGGCGCTCGCCATGGCGCGGGACTCGGCGAGCGGGATCAACTGGTCATCACTCCCCGCCACCACGAGGGTGGGCACCGCGATCTGCGGAAGCAGGTCGATCGAGTCCGGACGATCACGCATCGCCGCGAGCGCGCCCGCGATGCCGTCGGGCGGGCTTCCGGTCACCATGGCCGACACTTGCCGGACGACGTCGGGCATGGTCTGCACCGAGGTCGCCGCCAGGAGCTTCGGCACCATGTCCTCCTTGAGGAATCCCGTTCCGTCCCGCCGGACGCGGGCGATCATGGCGTCGCGTCGCGCTCGCCCCTCCGCGTCGTCGGCCCCGGCCCGCGTGTTGGCGAGGATCAGACCCTGAATCCGGTTCGAGTGGCGCCGCAGCAGGTCGAACGCGATGTATCCACCCATCGAGAGCCCGCAGACGATGGCCCGGTCGACGTGCAGCGCATCCAGCAGAGCAACCAGGTCGTCGGCGTACGCGGCAATCGTGTAGCCGGCCTCCGGCGCGTCGGACAGCCCCATCCCACGCAGGTCCGGCGCGATGCGCCGCCATCCGGTCAGCGTGGCCATCAGCGGTCGCCAGAGCGTCCGGTCCAGGGGGAATCCGTGCACGAACAGGACCGGCGGTCCGTCCCCGGTGACATCCACCGCCAGCGCCAGCCCGCGCACGGAGACCCGCTGCGTGGCCCCGCTGCGGCGCCTTGGACGCGCGCCGAGGAAGCGGCTCACCTCCGGCGGTACCTGTACCGGCCTGCCCTCGCGCCCTACGCACACGAACACGAAGTCCGCAGTCGCGGCCAGCGTGTCGCTGTCGATCTTCCGGGCGGACTGGCGCACGGCGAAGCTGGTGTGCCCATGGTGGGTGAGCACGAGGTCGAACCGCAGCCGCTCGCCGGGGAAGACCTGCTGGAGATACTCCACGGTGGCTTTGCGCAGCGCCGGCCAGACGCCGTTCTTCTGGAACGCGTCCGCCCCGGGGCCCGCGCTCAAAGCCTCCCACCGCGCGCGCTCGAACAGCGTCAGGAGGCTGGCCTGGTTCAGGTGCCCGAACGCGTCGCAGTCGTCCGGGTACACCGACAGCTCGACTGGCGAAACCGCCACCCTTGCCCCCGTGAGTGCGTGGTAGAGGCAGGAAAGTTACCTGCCGGCCAAGCGGCTTCAACTTGTCGGTGCGGCGCGCCCCGCAACCGCGACCGGGGCGCTCCCGTCGAGGAACCCGCCTCGCTACCGAATCGCCCCCCGCCTGGCGATGATTCCATCAGGCATGACCGATCACCCCCGCTCGCCGACTCCGCCCCTCCTGATCACGGAACCACAGGATCTTGAACAGCTGGTCGCGCGGCTGGGCGCTGGCCCCCGCGTGGCCCTCGACACCGAGGCCGCGTCGTTCCATCGGTACGTCGATCGGGTCTACCTGATCCAGCTCAGCTCCGACCGGGAAACGGCCCTGGTGGATCCGCTGGCGATCGCCGACCTGGGACCGATCGGGCGCCTGCTCGCCGATGCCGGAATCGAGGTGATCTTCCACGACGCCGACTACGATCTCCGCATGCTCGACCGCGACTACGGATTCCGCGCCCGGCGGATCTGGGATACACGCATCGCGGCGCAGCTCGCCGGGGAGCAGGCAGTCGGCCTGAGCGCCCTGCTCGAGCGGTTCTTCGGCATGCGGCTGAGCAAGAAGCTGCAGCGCGCCGACTGGTCGGTGCGGCCCCTGACGGACGAGATGATCGCCTATGCGGCCGCGGACACCGCGCATTTGCCGCCCCTCAGGGATCTGCTCGCGGACCGGCTCCGCGCGGTGGGGCGGCTGCACTGGGCGGAGGAGGAGTTCCTGCGTCTCGAGCAGGTGCGGTGGAACGACCGGGCCAACGGGCAAGACGCGTTTCTCGACCTCAAGGGCGCCAAGCTGCTGAAGCCGCCGCAGCTGGCCGTGCTGCGCGCGGTCTGGTCGTGGCGCACGCGGATGGCGCAAGCGCTGGACCGTGCGCCGTTCAGGATCCTGGCCAACGAGCTGCTCGTCGCGCTCGCCCGGCTCGCCCCGCCGACCGCCGCGGCGCTGACGGCGGTCCCGGGCATGCCCGCGAGCATCGCGCGCCGCTACGGAGACCAGCTGCTCGCGGTGATCACGCAGGGGCTTGCGACGCCCGAGGCGGAGTGGCCGCGGGTGGACCGCCGACCCCGCACCCGCCCCAATCCGGAAGCCGACGCCCGGTTTCAGCGATTGCGGAATCTGCGGGCCGTGCGCGCGCCCGCCGTCGGCCTCGATCCCGGGCTGGTCTGCGCCAACGGCGTGCTGCAGGAGATCGCCCGTGCGGCACCGCGGGTCCCCGCCGATCTCGATGCGATTCCGGAGCTGCGCCGCTGGCAGCGCGAGGTGCTGGAGGACGAGGGCATCCTGCGGGCGGTGCGCCTGGTCTGAACCGTCCCGCGCGGACGAACCGAGATCCGCCCGCGGGGCATCGGCCGACCCGGCGCCTAGAGGCCGAGAAACGCGCGCACGCGCGGGTCGATCCGCTCCGGGGTCCAGTAGGGCTCCCAGACGAGCTCGATCTCGGCGTCGGTCACACCATCCATGCCGCGGACGACCTGTTCCGCGTCGGTCATGATCTCCGCCCCGGCCGGGCAGCCCGGAGAGGTCAACGTCATCCGCACGACCACCTCGGATTGGTTCTTGATCTCGACATCGTAGACCAGGCCGAGGTCGATGATGTTGAGGTTGAGCTCGGGATCCTTGACCACGCGCAACGCCTTGCGCACGGTCTCTTCGGTGACGGGCATGGGATCACCTCGGCAAACGAGGCAGTCATGGCCGCCCCGGGCGGGCGGCTCCTGCCCGGAAGCTACCGACGGAATCGATCAGGAGCCAACCGGTCCCCAGCGCCGCGCCACGTAGTAGTACAGCCGTTCCGCGATGGGCAGCGCCCCGGGAAGGGAGAGCACGACGCGCACCAGCCATCCGCCCGGCAGGAACCGGCAGATGGCGCGGAACGCCGCGGCCCCGGCGGCGACTTCCCCCGTCGGGAGGACCACATGCACGGCCTGCTCGAGCGCACTGCGCGGTCTGCCCGCGAGCGCTGGCGCGCGATCGTCCTGCAGGGGGAGCAGCGCGACATGTCCGGCGCGATCCCAGCGGCGCAGGTACTCTACCCAGCGGCGACAGAAGCTGCACGCGTCGTTGTAGATGACGACGGGACCCGCGGGGCGCTCAGGGTCCACGCGTGATCAGCATCCGGGTCGCTGGTCCGCCCGACACGCCTGCCGGAGCCGTGCGGCCGCGTCGGCGACCTCGCCGCGGACGCGTTTGAGCTCCGTGATCGAGCGCCGCGCGCGCGGCGCGAACACGCGGTTGGTGAGCACCACGACGAACAGATCCCGTTCGGGATCGATCCACAGCGACGTGCCGGTGAATCCCGTGTGCCCATAGGCCGCCGGGGACAGCAGCTCGCCCGTGTTATCGCTCGTCGTCGTGTCCCGCATCTCCCAGCCCAGCGCCCGGTTCCCCGGGCCGCGGCGGACGAAGGCATCGACGGCGCCGGCGCGCACCAGCCGCGTTCCGTCCGGCGTCGTGCCGCGACGGAGCAGGAACTGGGCGAACCGGGCGAGGTCGAGGCCGCTGGCGTACAGCCCGGCGTGGCCGGAGACTCCCCCGAGCGCGGCCGCGTTCTGGTCGTGCACCTCTCCGGCGATGGCGTGCCCGTGCCAGAGACCGACGGGGACGATGCGCGGTCGGAGCGCCCTGGGCGGGCGGTACATCGTCGAGCTCATCCCAAGCGGCCGGAATACCTGCGCTGTCACGAAGCTGTCAAGCGTCGTCCCGGCCGCGGCCTCCACTACCCAACCCAGGAGCATCGCGTTCAGGTCGCTGTACTCGACACGCGTTCCCGGCCGCCACCTGAGCGGCTCGGCCAGCACCAGGCGGCGGGCGTCGGCGGGGTCGCGCGCGAGCGTGTCGAGCCGGATGAAGGCCGGGAGGCCGGAGCGGTGCTCGAGCAGGCGGCGAACGCTCACCTGGTCCTTGCCCGGGCCAGCGAACCCCGGCAGGTAGTCGGACACCGGACGCTGGAGCGCGAGCACGCCACGGTCGGCCAGCAGCATGGCAGCCGTCGTGGTGGCCACCACCTTGGTGAGCGAGGCGAGGTCGAACATGCTGCGCTCCGGATCCGGGACCTCGCTTGCGGGGTTCCACGTATAGTGACCGTAGCCCCGCGCGTACAGTACGGTGTCGCGCGTTCCGATTACCACAACCGCTCCGGGGTACGCGCCAGCGGCGATCCCCGCGGACACCGCGTGGTCAATCGCGTTCCGGCCCTGGAGGGCGAGGAGCAGCACGAGGAGCAGGGGCACGTCACTATCTTAGCTAGGTACGTTCACGAATCGCCATCGGAGCAGACCCCATGTCCGCGCAGCGCCTCCGTCCGGTCCTGCTTGCACTGATTGTGGAGGCATGCGTGCCCCGGGCCGGCGGGCTCCCGGAGCCGGGGGGGCCTCCAGGTGCCGGGCCGCAGCGTCGGTTCGCGCCCGCCTTGATCGACACCCTCGCCTTGCGGGGCCACACCTTCTTCCTCTCCGGTGATCTGCTCGAGGGGCGCGGGACGGGGAGTCGGGGGGCCGACGTGGCCGCGCTCTACATCACGGCGCAGTGCCGCGCACTCGGCCTGCGGCCGCTCGAGGGCGGCTACATCCAGGACGTTCCACTCGACCAGGCGGCGGTGCGGGAGGCCGATACCCGGCTGACAATCCGGCACGGCGCGGATACCACGACGCTCACACCGGCCGACGGGTTCTTCCCAGTGGGAGGGACCGAGGCGGCTCTGGCGGGATTCGCGGGCCAGATGGCTTTCGTCGGCACCGGGGACGACATCCGGCGGGCAGCCGACTCGTTGCCGCCGCTCAAGGGAAAGGTCGCGGTCACGATCGGCCCGCTGCGGGTGACCGCTGCGGAACTGCTGACCGCCCGCGGCGCGATCGGGCTGGTGCATCTGATTCCGGACACGGCGGCCTACCGCGCGTATGCCACCAGCATGGGCACGCCCATGACGATCCTGCGCGACCCGGGCATCGCGTCGTCGTTCTACCCGTCCGTGCCGGCCCTGCTCGTGGGTCCGGGCGTCGCTCGCGCGGTGGTGGCGGCGCTGCAGGCCGACCGGGGAAGCGTGATCGACCTCCGGCCCGCGTTCGACCGCCAGCCGATCCCCGCGCGAAACATCGCGTGCCTGCTCCCCGGAACGAATGCGAGGGTCCGGGATACGGCCGTCGCCCTCACCGCGCACTACGATCATCTGGGCATCAGCGTCGCCGATGAAACCGGCGATTCGATCTACAACGGCTTCTCGGACAACGCCGCCGGCGTGGCGATGCTGCTGACGATCGCGAAGGCGTTGCGCACGAGCCCGCCGGGAGGCCTGCGCCACGCGGTGCTGTTCCTGTTCTTCACCGCGGAGGAGCGCGGGCTGCTGGGCTCGGACTACTTCGTCGCGCACCCGCTCTATCCGCTCGCGCAGATCCGGGCCGTGATCAACCTCGACGCCGGCGCGCCGCCAGCCCGGCCCTGGAACTGGCGCCTGGCAGGCGGGGAGGGATCACCGCTGGGCGCCCTCGGCCAGGATGTCGCGCTGGCACAGGGCTGGAGCGCCACCGTGTCGCCCGCCACGCCCAACTCGGACTATTTCCCGTTTGCACGGCACGGCGTTCCGGCCGTGTTCATCGTGCCGGGTGCGGCGCCGTACGAGGGACTCTCGGCCGATTCCTCCCAGGCGCTGCGGCTCCGCTGGGACCACTACCACCAGGCCTCCGATGAGTACGACGAAGCATTCCCGTTCGTCGGGCTGGAACGGTACGCGCAGTACGCGTACCTGCTGGCGCAGGCGATCGACATCGGCGGAGTGCCAGGCGGTCCCCGGTAGGCGCGGCGGGCTCAGTTGCTCTTGAAGCCCAATCGCAGCGGCCCGGGCGGCACGGAGTACAGCAGTCGGGCCGTGTGTCGGTCGCGGGGCGTGATGTCGTGGACCTCGGTCGAGGGGTACATCACATCGTGGGGATCGTCGGAGTGCCCCAGGCCGAGCAGGTGGCCGATTTCATGGAGCGCCACCGTGTACACGGCGTCGTCGGAGAGCGGGGTCCCGTCCCGCGTGCGGGTCGCGAGCGTGAGAGTTCCGCGCACGATCCACCCGCCCCGATTCCACGTGATGTCGGCCTGACCGGCTCGCCGAATCGGGAACCGCTCGATCCACCGGACCCGCACCTCGGCGGTCGCCGAATCGTTCACGAACTCAAAGCGCACGGGGATCGCGGCGACGCGCTCCCAGCGCACGAGCGCCCGCCGTGCCTCCTCGCGCATCTCGGCGGTATAGCCAGCCACGGCCGGTGCGGCCTCCAGGAACACCCTGATCCCCTGTACCGAGCGGTCGGACCAGCGTTTCAGCACGGAATCGCCCTCTACGAGCATCGCGGGGACGTAGGAGTCGGGACCGGCAATGTGGCGCAGGATGGCGGCACGCACCGCTCGTGCCGAATCGGCCCGCACGCTGCCGCCGAGCGACTGGCTTTGCTGCAGGCCGGCGGGGTGAGGCGGGGCCGCTGGCGCCCCTAGGTACCGACCCAGCAGGACCAGCGCTCCGCCCGCGACGACGGCCACCGAGAGCTTGAGCAGGGAACCCGGACTCCGCATGGTTCTCAATATCGTCCTGCGCCGGGCGCGCCGCCACGGGGTAACCCGCGCTGGCGTGCCGCCTCACGGACCTCTATCATTCGGCCCAGCAATCAGTTGGCCGCTTTCGGACCGCGGTGCCGGCGGCACCGCGCGGCTGCCCGAAGTGGCTGCTCCGTCGGCAGAGGTAGCTGCGTGATCGGCTCCGCGGCTCGCGCCATCGTTCGCTTCCGCGTTCTGGTCATCGCGTTCTGGGTCGCGGTGGCGGCGTTTGCCATTCCCCGGGCGTCCCGCGTTCACAGCGTGCTCGACGTCGAGGGGCGCCCACTGTTCCACACCGAGTCGCGCGAAGCGGCGGAGTTGCTCCGCGACGACTTCCCGCAGCCATTCACGCACTTCTTCGCCGTCGCCATCGACGGGCCGATGCCGGTGGACAGTCCGCCCTACCAGCAGGTCCTCTCCACCCTGTCGGCGGTCCTGCGGGCGCAGCCATACATCGCGCAGGTCTTCTCCAGCCAGACGACCGACGACCCGTCGCTGGTGAGTCCCGACCGCAAGGCCACCTTCATCGTGGCGGCGGTCGACAAGGCCGATGCCGATACGGCCACCGATCTGACGCCGACCCTGCGTGAGGCCGTGCACCGCGCCGCCGACCGCCTGCCCGCACGGGCCGATTACACGATCAACGTGACCGGCGGACCGGCGCTGGACTTTGACATCCGCACGGTCAGCAAGGAAGACGCGGACTGGGGCGAGTGGCGCGCCCTCCCGCTCGCCGCGCTCGTCCTCGTGGTGGCGTTCGGCGCACTGGTCGCCGCGACGCTGCCGATCGTGGTGGGGCTGTTCGCGATCACGTGTGGCCTCGCCCTTGTCCACCTGTCCGCCGCGTTTCTGCCGATGTCGGTGTTCGTGCTCAACATCGTGACGATGATCGGCCTGGGCGTCGGAATCGATTACTCGCTGCTGATCGTCACGCGGTTCCGCGAGGAGTTGAACCGCGGGCTGCGGCGCCGCGACGCCGCCCAGCGCACGATTCAGACGGCGGGCCGTGCGGTGGTCACCAGCGGGCTCACGGTGGTCGTCGGCTTCGCCAGCCTGTTCGTGGCGCCGGTGATGGAGACACGGTCGGTGGCGGTCGGCGGGGTGATCGTCGTGAGCGTCAGCGTTCTGCTGGCGGTGACGCTGTTGCCGGCGGTGCTCGCGCTGCTCGGTCGCGCGATCGACGCCCCGCGTGGGCTGGCGCGCAAGCTCGCCTGGTACCACGCACCTACCGGATGGGAGCGCTGGGCCCGGACGCTGGGCAAGCATCCGTGGCGCGCCCTGTTGATCGGACTCGCCATCGCCGCAATCGTCACCTGGCCGCTCGTCAACATCCGGATCGGGTTGCCGAGGGCCGGCTGGTTCCCCGAGCGGACCGAATCGGCCGCGGGCGCCCACACCCTCGACCGGGTCGGGACCCGGGGAGTGCTGCAACCGATCAACGTCGTGGTGCAGGCGCCCAACGCCGCCAAGATCGTGGGAACCCGCTATCTCCGCGGGCTCCAGCGTCTGGCGGACTCGGTCGCCAGCGATCCACGGGTGAACGACGTCCGCAGCGCCATCACGCTCCAACGGGGGATGTCGCTGCTGCAATACTCCATTCTCTACAGCGACCTCACTCGGGCCCGCGAGCGGTATCCCGAGCTCCTCGGGACCTATCTCTCCCGAGACGGTCAAACCACCCGGATGACCGTGATCCTCGCGGATTCGACGTCGATCACCGGCTCGATGGACGTCGTGCGGCGTATTCGCGCGGTGCGCAGCGCCGGGATCCCCGGCCTCGACTCCGCCCGCGTGCTGGTCGGCGGGTTCCAGGCGTCGAGCGTGGATCTGCAGGACACGCTGTTGAGCCGGTTTCCCCTGCTGATCACGCTGGTCCTGGTGATCACGGCGATCGCGATGTTCCTGGCGTTCGCCTCGGTGTTCGTGCCGATCAAGGCCGTCGTGATGAACTGTCTCTCGGTCGCCGGGGCGTTCGGGCTCATCGTGCTCGTGTTCCAGCACGGCGTCGGGGGACGGCTGTTCGGCCTGGAGGGTGCGACGGGGGCGATCTACGTCCTCGTCCCGGTGCTCGTCTTCGCCGTGGTGTTCGGCCTGAGCATGGACTACGAGGTGTTCCTGCTCGCGCGGATCAAGGAGGCGTTCGACCGGTCGGGACAGAACAGTCAGGCGACCATGGAGGGCCTGAGCGCCACCGCCTCGGTGATCACCAGCGCCGCGGCGATCATGATCATCGTGTTCGGCACCTTTGCGTTCTCACGGGTTCTGGCGGTGCAGCTGTTCGGCTTCGGGCTGGCCGCCGCCGTCCTGCTCGACGCGACCCTGGTGCGGATGGTGCTCGTCCCGGCGTTCATGCACATCGCCGGAGACTGGAACTGGTGGCCGGGCGTGCGGGGGGGGCGGCGGCGCGACCGATCGGCCACCGAGAACCCTCCGCGCGAGCCCTAGTGGACGCGGCGCGAGCGGGCCGCGTCGAACCCCTCCGTGGGCCAGCCCGAGACGTGCAGGCCTGAGCGGTTCCACAGGCCAACGAGCTCCCCGGCCCCACCCACGCGACGGGGCACGATGATGGTGCCATCGGGACCGACCGTCGCCCCGCCGATCACCCCACCCAGCACGGTCCGCCACACACGCGCCCCGGTTGCGGAGGCCACGCCGCACACGTCGCCGCCGCACGGGACGACCAGCGTGGCGTCCCGCAGGAACGTCGGAGCCCCGACCCCCAGCGTCGCGTCACCCCCACCCAACGAGTCCGCCACCCAACGAACCACCCCCGCGTTGGTGTAGCTGAGGAGTCCGTGTGGCGTCTGGACGTAGATGTTGCCGGACCCGTCGACGGTGGGCGATGATGCCGCTTCCGTCGAGGAGAACGCGGGACTGGCATCCGCGAAGGCGCGACTCCAGACCGTGTCGCCGGTCGTGAGCGCGGCGAGCACGCCGCCGTCGTAGGTGACGACCACCCTGGTCCCGGCCACCGCCGGGCTCGCGAGCCGCACCCTACCCGGCAGCTCGAGCGTCCACGCGGGCGCCCCCGCCGACGTGAACTCGCTCAGCCGACTCGAGTCGGTCGCCGTGCGCCACGGAACGTAGATGCTGCCACCGCTGCCGATCGCCAGGGCCGCCCCGGTGGGCTGCAGGGCCGTGACCAAGGTGTCGCGCCAAACGATCGCGCCCAGCGCGCTGATCCGGCTGAGCACCACGGCCGCGCTCCCGCCGGAGCCCTCGGCGGACACGACGAGGCTCGCGTCGTCCAGCCCAATCGCGGCGCCGCTCTCCGCCTGGCCGAACGCCTCGCTCCAGACCGGCCCGCCCGTGCGCGTGATGCGCGCCACACAGTCCTGGCCAATCGACGTCACCCCCCCACCCCCGATGCTGGGGCCGAGGGCGCCGGCGCAGAGCGCCGTGCCACGCACCGGCGCCCCGTCCACCGCCGACACCACGACGAGCTGGTTGTCGGTCGTGGTGGCGTACACCTGAGCAGAATCGAGCGCCGCGTACAGCGTCGGGTTTGCGGCGAGGGCTCGGCGCCAGCGGACTCCGCCGCGGGCCACGATGGTAAACCGGACGCTGTCGTGAAACTCCTCGTTGATGAAGCCGTAGACCGTCGCCGGTCCGGTGTCGCGCGCAGTCACGATCGCGCTCCAATCCGGCAGCGCCGCCAAACCGAGCCTGGTGGTGTCGGAGACACTCCACGCCACCGAGCGCGGGGCTCCGGACCCGATGGGATAGACCGCCACTACGGTATACTGCGCGCTCTCGCCCGCGAACAGCGTCGTGTCACCGCCGACGATCTCGGCCGAGGTGGCGTCGCCGACGTCACCAAAGGGGGAGTTGCTGCAGGCGACGATCGCGAGCACCACCCAGAGGGCCGTGGCCGCGACGACCGGCGATCGATGACGAAGACACATGATGGGCTCCGGCGTTCTGCCTCGTGCGAGATCACGTGCGACGATAGGGGACCTTGGGGTCGGCGAGCGTGAGCGCCCGGGCCAGGCGCTCGCGGCGCAGGTCCCAGTGCCATGCATCTACCCGTACCCGTTCCGCGAACCGGGGGTCCTTGAGCGGCCGATACTGCAGCCAGTACGGCGACAGGGCCAGCCGCTTCCCCGCCTCCAGCAGCGCGCATCGATCGGCCGACACCAGGTGTGCCCACGGCTCGCCGTGCAGCGTGAACCGGTGGAGCCACAGACCACCCTCGAGCGCGTGCACCAACCCGTCGCGCCACAACGCGAACTCACGCCAGGTGATCACCGCTTGGCGTCCAGCCAGTTGTCCCCCACGCCGAGGTCGGCCACGAGGGGAACCGCCAGCGCGGCGGCGCCTTCCATGTGCCGCCGCACGAGCTCGCTGATGGCGGCGACTTCCTGCAGCGGTGCTTCGAGCACCAGCTCGTCATGCACCTGCAACAGCATCCCCCCGCGGTACCCGCCGTCCCGCAGGGCCCCCGCCAGGCCGATCATGGCCACCTTGATGATGTCGGCCGCGGAGCCCTGCATCGGCGAGTTCATGGCGGTCCGCTCGCCGAACGCCTGCACGCTGCGGTTGCGGTCCTGCAGTTCGGGAATGTACCGCCGCCGGCCGAAGATCGTCTCGACATAGCCCGCCACCCGCGCCCGCGCCACGGTTTCGTCGAGGAACTGCCGGACGCCGGCGAACCGCGTGAAGTACGTGGTGATGAACTCGCGGGCCTCGTCCTGTGAGATGCCGAGCTGCCGGCTCAGGGAGAAGGCGCCCTGCCCGTAGATGGTGGCGAAGTTGATCGTCTTCGCGCGTGCTCGCATCTCCGGCGTCACGTCCGCGGGCCGCGCGTCGAAGATCACCGCCGCAGTCTCGCGGTGAATGTCTCCGCCGCGGCGAAACGCGGCAATGAACGCCTCGTCTCCCGACAGGTGCGCCAGGACCCGGAGCTCGATCTGCGAGTAGTCCGCGACGATCAGCCGAGAGCCCGAGGGCGCCACGAAGCAGCGGCGGATCTCTTCCCCGCGCCGCGTGCGGACCGGGATGTTCTGCAGATTGGGCTCGAGCGACGACAGCCGGCCCGTCGCGGCACCGGCCTGGTTGAACGTCGTGTGAATCCGACCGGTCGCGGGGTTGACGCGCGTCGGCAGGACGTCGACGTACGTCGAGCGCAGCTTGGTGAGCTCCCGGTATTCGAGCAGCAGCGTGGGCGTGGAGAATCCCATCTCGGCCAACGCCGCCAGTACGTCGGCGTCGGTGGATGGGCCGGTCTTGGTCTTCTTGAGCACGGGGAGCTGGAGCTTCTCGTACAAGACGTGCCGCAACTGCGGCGTGCTGTTGATGTTGAAGTCCGTTCCCGCGTCGGCGTAGATCCGGCGCTCGAGATCCGCCAGCTCGTCGGCGAACAGCCGGGACAGCGCCGCGAGGCGCTCGGTGTCCACGGCGATGCCGCGCCACTCCATGTCCGCCAGCACCCGCACGAGCGGCAACTCGACGTCCCGCACGAGTGGCCCGAGCGCGAGCGCCTCGACCTCCCGCGCGAGCGCCTCGCGCAGCCGGAGGGTCGCCCGCGCGAGCGCGACCGCGACGCCCCCCACCTCGATGGGCGCCACCTCCGCGAGCGGTCGCAGGTTCCGGCCGGCTCCCTGGAGGCTCGCCAGCGAGGCCACCTGCTCGCTGAGACGCTCGAACACGAGCTGGTCCAGCGCGTAGCTGCGCCGACCCGGCTCGAGCACGAAGCTCGACAGCATCGTGTCGTCGACAACTCCGCTCAGCTCGATCCCGGCGCCGCGCAGGGTCAACAGCTCCGGCTTGACGTCGTGCCCCACTTTCGGGACGGCAGCGTCGCGCAGCAGATGCGCCACCGGGGCCAGAGCCGCAGTATCGAGCGCCGGCAGGTTCAAGGGCTCCGCAGCGCCGAGCTCCGCGGGCGCGCGGTGGCCAAACGGCAGGTACCAGCCGCCGTCCCGCACCGCCAGCGCGATCCCGACGAGCGCACCGCGCAGGCGGTCCGCGCCTTCCACGACCGTCACGACGGCGAGCGGAGCGCCGGCGCGCAGCTGCCGGGCCAGCAGCTCGAGGTCGGCCACGGCGTCGATCACCACACCGCCGCGCCCCACGGCCGACGGGGGTGGCGGAGACGGTGGGGGGGGCGCCGCGATCTGGGGAATCAGCGAGTGGAACTCCAGCTCAGAGAGGAGCGCGGCCAGCGCCTCGCGGTCCGGCGCGGCCGCGACCAGCGCGTCGAGGCTGACGTCGAGCGGCACATCCCGCCGGATCGTGACGAGGTCCCGTGACAGCCGAGCCTCGGCGGCGTGTGCCAGCAGCGCCTCGCGCGCCCGCTTGAGTGACAGCTCGCCAGCGCGCGCGAGGATGGCATCCAGGCTCTCGAACCGCTCGATCAACTGTCGCGCCGTCTTGTCGCCGACCCCGCGCACGCCCGGCACGTTGTCCGACGCGTCACCCACGAGAGCGAGATAGTCCACGACGCGATCCGGCGGCACTCCCAGCCGCTCGGCCGCGTTGGTCTCATCCACCCACAGCTCGTCCACGGCCGCGGGGCCCCCGCGCCCCGGGTTCAGCAGGGCGATACCGGGGGCGACGAGCTGGTAGAAGTCCTTGTCCCCGGATACGATGACCACCCGCCACCCGCGCTCGGCCGCCCGCCGGGCGAGGGTGCCGATCACGTCATCAGCCTCGTAGCCCTCCAGCGCGATGAGCGGCACACGAAACGCCGCCAGGAGCTGCACGACCCGCTCCACCGACCGATCGAACGCTTCCTGCAGGGCCGGCTCGAGCTTCTCCCGGGTGGCTTTGTAGGCGGGATAGACCTCATGGCGGAACGAGGTACCGGCGTCATGGACCCAGGCGACGTGCTCGGGGGCGTGCTGCCGAAACAATCGCAGCAGGAAGTTCGCGACGCCCCAGGCGGCCGATGTGTTTTCGCCCTTGGTGGTGGTGAGCGGGCGTCCGATCATCGCGAAGAACGCGCGGTAGATCAGCGCGTAGCCATCGATCAGAAACAGGCGGGGGGCGGAAGCCGACGACATGACCGGATCAACTTAACCGGGAACGAAGCGCCCCGCCGGTGGCGTACCGGCGGGGCGCACCGACGAGTGTGGCGGGCCCCGTCAGACGCAGGTCACGTTCTTCGCCTGCTGGCCGCGCTCACGGGACTCCACGTCGAACTCCACGTCCTGTCCTTCGCGGAGGGTCTTGAAGCCATCCATCTGGATTGCCGAGAAATGGACGAACACGTCGGCTCCGGATTCCGGGGCGATGAACCCGTATCCCTTGGAGTCGTTGAACCACTTCACCTTTCCGCGCATGCCAAGCCTCCTCGGCGGGTCTTGGGGAGTCGGTCGGGCTATTCTGCGTCGCGCGGCCGCGGCCTGTCAAGCGAGTAACGCGACCGTGGCCGCGACCCCTGGCGCCACCAGCAGGTTGTCGTCGATCGGGCCGGACCACCGCTCGAGCGCCGCCCCGACCAGCCCGGCGGCGAGTGCCGTTGCGGGGGCCGCGCCCACCGCCGCGGTCGTGGCGACCGTGACGAGGAAGGCGGCGCCGCTGCCCGCCCAGCTCTTGCGCGCTCCGCTGCCGCAACGCGCGCCGACCCAGGAGGCTGCGGGATCGGCCAAGGCCCCGGCCAGGATTCCCGCGACCGGTGCCGGCAGGGGAAGCCACCCCGCAGCCGCATACCCGAACGCGAGCCACAGGGCTCCGCTCGCGCGCCGCGTTTCACGGAGCCGGTAGACCGGCAGATGCGCCCCCAGCCACCGCTCCACGCGGGGGCTGGCGAGCCGGGCGAACTCGACGAGGGCGGCAAACACCGCGACCCAGAGAAGGGCAAGCCGGAGCGCAGTGTCCGAGCGCAGTGCGGGCAACAGCACGGCAGCCGATGCGACGTGCAGCGCGCGGCGCAGCCCGACCGGACTCACGGATCGGCAGAGCCGGGGTACAGGAGCTTGTACAGCGCCTCGTTGCGCAGCACGGCGCGGACGTAGCCCTGGGTTTCGGGAAACTCGATCCGCTCGACGAACGCCGCCGGGTCCTTCGACCCGGCCCAGCGGAGCCAGCGATCCACGGGGATGCCGCCGGCGTTGTACGCCGCAACGGCGGGCGCCACCTCCCCGTGGTAGCGAGCGAGCAGCCCCGCGAGGTGGGCCGCACCGATGTGCACGTTGGCGTCCACCACGACCGCCATCTGGTCGCTCCACGGGAGCTTCATCTGCCGGGCCAACACTGCGGCGGTCGCCGGCATGATCTGCATGTATCCCCTGGCACCGGCACGGGAGCGCGCTGCCGGGGCGAATCCGGATTCCTGTCGGATCAGTCCGGCGACGAGGTAGGGGTCCAGCCGGAACTTCCGCGCCTCCGCCTCGACCAGGGCGCGGGTAGGCCACGGGAACACGACCCGCAGCACGCGTGGGTGGTTGAGCGTCAGGCGCACGGCCACCCGCCATCCCAGGCGAATCGCCTCCGCCGCCCGCCCGCTCGCGAACAACCCCTCCGCGAGGTCGAGCTGATCGTCGGGATCCGGGAGGGCGTTGTTCGTAAGATGCTCGAGCAGCAGCCGCGCCTCGTCGGTGAACCCTGCAGCATCGAGGAGCGACAGCTCGCCGAGCGCGGCCTGCACGGCGCTGGCGGGCGCATGGCCCTGCGGCGCGGAGATGTGCGGCGGTTCCAGTCGGAGCCACCGCCGCGCGAGCAGCCCGTAGTATCCGAGCGAGTCTTCCCGCGCGAGGCTGGCGAGCGCGGCACGGGCGGAATCCGCGGCCCGGGAAAGCCGCAGGCGCGCCACGCGATAGCGGGACCGCGTGATCTCCGGACCGCGCGCCGCGATCTCGGCGGCGTAGTAGCGCAGCGCCGCCGCGGTATCACGGCGCGCCAGGCGCGCTTCCGCCAGGCGCGTGCGCGCACGCGACGCGTATTCGCTGGTCGGCCAGCGCCGCGCCACCTGATCGAGCAGGCTGTCGCCGTTCGTGAGGTCCGCCAGGAGATAGATCGCCGCCGGTGCGGAAGGGTCGTTGGGGTTGCGCGTGGCGAACTCGCGGAGCGCCTGCGCCGCGGCCGTGCGCTCGCCGAGGCGCGCCAGCGCGCGCGCGCGCTGGAATGCGCCGGCGTCCCCGGCTTCCTCGTAAGCGCGCAGCGCTTCCCGACGACGCCCGGCCCGCTCGAGCCAGTCGCCGAGTGCGAGCATGGTGGGCGTGGTGCTATCCCCCGCGGCCGCCGCACCCTGGGCGAACCGCCCGGCCGCTCCCACGTCTCCGAGCCGGGCGGCAGCGCGAGCGGCAGCCATCCAGTCTCCCGGGGTGCGGGGAGCGAGCGAGCCGGTCACCAGGGCCAGTCCCTGTCGCGTCGTGGCCATATCGCCGGTGGCCAGCGTCTGCGACAGGAGCGCGCGGGCCGCCAGCGTATCACCGCGCGCGAGCGCGAGATCCGCGGCCTGTCCGGTCTGCCCGGCCTCCGTGAGCAGCCGCTCGGCTCCCAACATGTCGCCCATGAGGAGCCGCAAGTGGGCTCGCACCGCGAGAACTTCGCCCTGGGCAGCGGGCGGCGCGAGCGCCAACAGCGCCTCTGCCACGCTCGAGTCGCGAGTGAGCCGAGCCTCACGCAGCGCAAGCCATCCGGCGATCTCGGGGAGCGCGAGCCGCGCGGCTCGATACGCCGAGGCCGCGGAATCGGCCAGCTCGGCCCGCTCCAGCGCGGTGCCCGCCAGCGCGAATAGCAGGCCCGCGTCCTCCCGGCCCGCCCGCCGGGCCGCTGCGATGTAGAGCGTCGCGGCATCAGCCACCCTGCCGTCGCTCGCAGCCACCGCCGCACGGAGCGCGAAGAGCCCGACGGAATCCACGACGCCGGGGCCGTACCGGTCGAGCAGGCGCTGGGCCCGCGCCGGCCGTCCAATCGCCAATTCTGCCGCGACCGCGCGCAGCACCTGCTGCGTGTCCGGCGCGGCAGCCCAAGACACGACCACATGCCAGGGATCTGCCGGTGGGTCCCACGGTCGCTTCGCGATGTCCTGTCCCTGCAGCGCGCCGCCCGATGCCGCAACCAGGACCGCGAGGAGGACCGTCAGGCGGCCGATCAGCCGCGACTCCGAAGGTTGTTCAGCACGCGCTGGTATTCGGCACGGGCGGCGGGGATGAGACGGAACCGGCCGAACCCGGTGTCGTCGGTGAAGTCGAGCTGGAGCCGCAGGCCGAGATAGTTCCAGCGGATGATCTGACGGGGCCCTTGCAGAGCGGAGCTCTGATCGAAGATCTCGTCCGGCTCGCCGAGCGTGATGAACACCTCACCCCGGTCGCTCAGCCAGCCCGGCTCGCCGGCCTCCCGGAAGCGCATGTTCGCCTCCTGAACCCGGCGGAAATACTGCTCGAGCGCCTCGTTCTCCGGAGTCAGCGGGTTGGGATCCGTGGCGCGCCAGAAATCCCGCCACAGGGTGGGGCGCTCCGCGGGGTCCGCCTGGCGCATCTTCGCGATCGCGCGGTCCTGGCCGAAGTACCGCAGCAGCGAGAGGATCTCGTCGAAGTTGGTAATCGCCCACTGATTCGAGAAGCTGACCAGAACCGCCGTGGCGATCGATGCGGGGCACCCCGGCACCGTTGCCGTGAGGCGCAGCTGGCCGACGGGAAGCTGTTGGGGCGGAATCGTGACGAGGGCGGTCGCGAGATCCTGCGTCCCGTCGAGCGTCGCCTGAGCCGTCCACACTTCGTCCCCCGTGGGGCCGCTCGCGACGATCGTCACCGGCGTGCCGGTCGGCACGTCGTAGCTCTCGAGGTAGAGGCGCAGCGAGTCGAGTCCGTACGGAACGGTGGCACGCGGGTTCACCAACAGCCGCGGGGCATCGATGCGCTGCCGACGCGGTTCGACTTCGTAGACCGGGGTGAGGGCCGAGCAGCCCCGCGCATCGACCCGCGGGAGCGTTACCGTCTGCTCGGCGCGCCCCACTCCCGTCCCGAAGTCGTCCCGCACGGTGACGACCGCGACGTAGCTCCCTGGGGGGACGCGCAGAAGCTGCTGGAACAGCACGCTCTCGTCGGCGCGCCGGGTTTCGTCAGCCGAGCCAACACGGACCGACTCCTGGGATGCCACCCGCGCAACGATCGATCCCTCGCGACGGAGCAGCAGCTCCACGCGGTAGCGCGCCTCGAAGCCTTGCCCCGCCCGGCGAAACGACAGGGCGTTGTTGTTCATGGACAGGGCGAACACGGCGAGCGTCGTGTCGGGCGACGCGGTCGCCAGCGGCCACAGGCTACCGACGAACGCAAGCGGCGCGCCGGCGGCGAGGAACCCCATGGCGGTGTAGGTGGCGGTGGGGTCGAACAACTGGGGCACCACGACCATGGGGTCCGGCCCCGTTTCGCTACCCACGCGCTGCCACTTGCCGCATCCGACAAGCACCAGCACGCAACCGAGTGCGCACGCCCGGCGGGCGCCGCCGATGACCGCCAGCCCCATAGGCGTACGTAACCCCACGACTTGCTCAAGTTCAAGTACGACGCTTAGTTTGGCGCCGACATGCCAGCCGAGAACCTGACCGGCCGGACGATCGCGTCCTACCGCCTCATCGAGCGGATCGGCGAGGGGGGAACCGCCACGGTGTACCGCGCCGAGCACGACGGCCGGGGCCGGTGCGCCGTGAAGATCCTGCGCCAGCGATCCCGCTCGGATCCGAACGCCGTCAAGCGGTTCCTCCGCGAGGCCGGCTTCGGCTCGCGGGTGCAGCACGACAACGTCGTACGGACCTACGACTACGGCGAGGAGGAAGGGTACTACTACCTCGCGCTGGAGTGGGCGGACGGCGAGCCGTTGTCGGACTACGCGCAGGAGCACGGCCCGATCGAGCCCGAGCTGGTCGGGCACATCATCACGCAGCTCGCCGGCGCCCTCGCCGCCGCGCACGCAGTGGGCATCATCCACCGCGACCTCAAGCCCGAGAACATCATCTTCAGCCCCCAGACCCGCGTGGCGAAGCTGCTGGATTTCGGGATCGCGCGCGACGCGCAGGAAGATCCGTCCGAGCGGCTGACGCGCGCGGGGTTCTTCGTGGGCAGTCTGAACTACGTGGCGCCCGAAGCCCTGTCCGGCGCCCTCGTGGACGAGGCCGCCGACATCTACAGCCTCGCGACGATCGCGTACTACCTGCTCACGGGCGGGCATCCGCATGGGGGCCGCTCGCCGCGCGAGGTGTTTCAGCAGCTGCTCACGCAGCCGCCGACACCGCTGCGCCAGGCACCCAATGGCGCGCGCCTGTCGGACGCCCTCGAAGCGGTCGTGATGCGCAGCCTCGCGCGCGAGCCTGCGGCCCGACATCCGACGGTCGAGGCCTTCGCGGCCGACCTCGTGCGGGCTGCGCGCCGGCCGGACGGCCCGGCGGCACCTTCCCCGTCCCGCAGCGACGGACGCGAGGCGGACGGCGGTCTGCTCGGGGCGATCCGGTCGATCTTCGGGAAGAAGCGCAGCCCTCCGTGACGGCGCCCGACGACACAGCCCGCGCGGAGCTCGTGGCACTGCTGCGCGAGCACTCGTTCCGCCGCGGGACCTTCACCCTCGCCTCCGGACGCCAGTCCCCCTACTACGTCGACGCCCGCCGGACCACGATGTCCGCCCGCGGCATGGTGCTCGTCGGCGAGCTCGGGCTCGCCGCAATCCGGAACGCCGGCTGGGCGCCGACGCTCGTGGGGGGCCTCACGCTGGGCGCGGACCCCGTCGCCTACGCGATCGCAGCCGCCAGCGCCCGCCGACCCCCAGCGGTGGATGGCTTCACCGTGCGTAAGGCGCCGAAGGACCACGGGACCGGGCGCCGGATCGAGGGTCCGTTCCTGAGCGGCGGCGCCGTCGTCGCCGTGGAGGACGTGATCACCACCGGCGCCTCCGCCCTCAAGGCAATCGCGGCGATCCGCGCCGAAGGCGGCCACGTGCTCGGCGTCCTGGCCGTCGTCGACCGTGAGGAAGGCGGCCGCGAGGTGATCGAGGCGGCGGGCCACCGTGTGGCGGTGCTCGTCCGCATGGCCGATCTGATCCGCTGAGGCACGCCGCGCCCGGCTGCCTCCGTCCCGTCCCGAGCGGCGCTACGTGCCGCGTCCAAGTGCGACCACCCCGTCACTGTTGAGAGGATGGAAGGCACGCAACGTCGCCCGAAACGGGACGATCAGCTGGCCGACAAACGCCTCGAGCGCCGAGGTAAAGGTCGTGCCACGCCGAAAGGCGCTGGCCGTCAGGCCGGTGAGGGCCCGCAGATGGCGGCCGAAGCTCTGGGGTGACGAGTACTCGAGGCGGTAGGCCACGTCCGCCACCGACAGCCCCCGGGTCTCGAGCAGCGCCGCCACGTAGACGAGCCGGACAATCGCCAGGTAACGCTTGGGCGAGGGGAGACCGGCACGGAAGAAGCGCGACATGAAAGTGCTGGGGCGCACGCCGAACTGGCGACACAACGCGCGCACCGTCGGGGCACCAGGCGCGAGGCGGATGAGCGACTGGAAGCACACACGGCAGTCGTCCGCCGCACCATCCAGCTCGGGCATCACGCGCGCGAGGATGGCAGCGGAGGCCGGTGACGCGGGATGGGACAGGAGATCGCGCAAGCGGGCCCAGCCGTCACGCTGGCTGAGGTCGAGCACGCGGCGCACGCCCGACGCCCCCAGGTCGAGCAGACGCTCGCTGGAGCAGGTGTCATGTCGGGAGACGACGGCGACGGCTGGCACGGCCGGGAACCGCCGGACCAGCGACGCCACCGTCGGGACATGCTCCTTGGGAACGTAGTCCGCCGAGAGCAGGACCGCGTCCACCGGGCGCTCACGCACCTTACGGATGGCGTCCGCCACCGACTCCGCATGGATCGTCGACACCCGGTCTCCCGCGGCGGCCTCCAAGCGCGGCCGGTCCGCGGGCTCCAGCACGGTGGCGATCGTCATTCTCGATTCGAGCACGCGCACGGATCCCTCACCCATGATCATCTGGGCGCGGACGGTACGGGCGCGCGCTCAACGGCGGCTCAACTGCGCAAGCGCCCGCGCGTCACCCATCGGTTGCCGGGCCACAGCAATCGACCGCGCCGCTAGTGCGGCCGCCCGCGGAGGGGCTATCTTCCGGGCGGACGGAGGGGCGGGGTGAGACGGTCGCGGTCCGGTTCGCCGGGCCGAGGAAAGTCCGAGCTCCGCAGGGCACGCTGCCAGGTAACGCCTGGGCGCCGAGAGGCGACGGACAGGGCCACAGAAAACAGACCGCCCGCGGCAACGCGGGTAAGGGTGAAACGGCGGGGTAAGAGCCCACCGCACGCCTGGCAACAGCGCGTGGCACGGTCACCCCCAGCGGGAGCAAGGCCAAATAGGCGGCGATGGTCCGGCCCGGACCGCCTGAGCCGCGGGTAGGCCGCTAGAGGTGCCGGGCGACCGGCATCCGAGAGAGATGACCGTTGGCACTCGCAAGGGTGCACAGAACTCGGCTTACGGCCCCGCCCCCTTCCGTCTTCTGGTACGGGGCCATCGCAGTCGCAGTCGACACGCCCGCCGCTGACGCGTTCAGGGTGACAGAGGGAATGCCATGCGCCGCCTGCCCGTCGCCGCCTTCATCCTTACCTCGTGCGTTCGCGGCGCCCAACCTGCACCTACCGCAGCCCCTGCACCGGTTCATCCAGCCGCGGTCCGCTACCAGCCGTCGTCGATGGCGTATCAGACCGTCCAGCACCGCCACGTGGAGCAGATCTTCCAGGGCCAGCCACTGACGACGGATCTCGCAACGCGGGTCGCGCTCACCATCACGCTCGCCGGCGACACGGGGCTCGCGGCCACGTTCGTCATCGACTCCATCGCGCTGGAAGGGGGGCCCGTCTTTCCCACCGAGGACGTAGCGCGTGCGCGCGGCGCCCGATTCGACGCCACTCTCGTGCCGGGAGGCCGCCTCACCGGGCTCCGCGGCGCTGACTCCGCGAACCCCGTGCTCCAGCAGATCGCCTTCCTACTGCAGGATTTCTTCCCCGGTACGCCGCGGGCGGGCGTCATCGCCGGAGCCCGCTGGACCGACACGACAGACGCTCAGGGCCTGAGCGGCGGCGCGGACATCCATGTTCGTACCATCAACACCCGCAGCACTCCGGCATGGACAACGTTCGGCGCCGTGCAGGCTCTGGAGATCCTGACGGATGCGACGATCGAGATCAGCGGGAGCGGCGCGCAGGCCGGTCAGGCGTTCACGGTGGCCGGCACCGGACGTGGACACGGGCGCCACTATCTGTCGGCCGACGGCCGGCTGATGGGCGGCAGCCGCGCGGACACCGTGCGCATGGAGGTCAACCTCTCCAGTGTCGGGATCACCATCCCGGTAACCCAGTGGACCACCGATACCCTGAGGGTCGTGTCGTGAGACTCCGCGGTTACCCGGTCGTGTTGCTCCTGCCGCTGTTCGCGGCACCGGCTCACGCGCAGTATCGTGGACCGCGCTCCGCGGACTACCTGTTGCGCGCGTCGGTCTGGGGAGCCCGCGCGCTCTGGGTCGACCCGGGAGGACTCGGGACGGTGCGGGAGGCCTCACTGATGGCGGAGATGATGGTCGAGCGGGACTCCGCGGGCCGCTACCCCGTCGCCCAGTACACGGCCGGGTTCAGCAGCCGTGGCTTCAGCATCGGCTACCGGCGTGACCGGTTCCAGAATGGCGCGGCGGGCAACACCTGGCGGTTCGGCTTCGGGCGTGGCGCGGGGCGAGTGGGCATCGGTGCCGCGGTTTCGCTGTACGGCGGCTCCAGCCGCAAGGACGTTGACATTGGCGTGCGATTCCGCCTGGCACCGTCGCTCGAGCTCGCGGCAGGGATCGAGCACATCGGCCAGCCCGTCGTCCGGGACTCATCGCTCCGGTTCGGCGGGGCGCTCGGACTGGGTTGGACGGGCATGGGGGGGGCTGTCCAGCTCGCGGCGGATGTCCACGCATCCGACCGGCTCGATGCCGGGTCCGCGCTCATGGCGTACCGGGCGGGACTCCGCCTCCAGACGCGCGGCAGCATCCCGATCGGCGCCCTGGCCGTGCTCGACCTCAACGAGGACTTGCGGATCGACCGGCTGGTCGCCGGGATCTCCGTGGGCCTGCCCTACCAGGCGGTGCTCGTGGGGAGTGGCGCGCGGCGGGGCCGCGTGACGCACCTGGAGACGGTGAGTCTCACCGCGATCGCCACCCGGACCTTCCCGTAGCGGAACTAGTCCACCAAGCGCAGCGGCATCACCAGGCAGAGATACGACGCCGGATCATCCCACCCCGCCGGCTCGATCGTCGCCGCACGCTCCGGCGCCTTCATCGACAGCCTGACCTCGTCGGTCGGCATGTACTTGAGGATCTCGAGCAGGTAGTTGGCGTTGAAGCCGATCTCGATCGGCTCGCCCTCGTAAGTCACCGCCATCTCGTCCTGGGCCTCCCCGAGGTCCGGCGTGCTGACCGTGAACTTGAGAGCGCCACCGCTGAACCCCATCCGGACCCGGTGGGTCTGATCCGACGCCACGACCCCGACCCGGCGCAGTGTCGAGCTCAGCGCCATCTTATCGATCACCGCAATCCGATCGTTGTCCCGGGGAATGACCTGCTCGTAGTTCGGGTACGGTCCTTCGATCAGGCGTGTGTAGACCAGGGTCTGTCCGGTCCGGAACCCGAGATGGTTCTCGCTCTTGGCGATCTCGATCTCATCGGCTGCGCCAAACAGCCGCCGGATCTGGTCCAGCGCCTTGGGTGGCACGATGAAGTCCGCGGCGGCACGCCCACCGGCGACGGCCATGTCCATGCGGGCAAGTCGATGACCGTTGGTGGCTACCATGCGCATCTGGTCCTTGCGCAGCTCCCAGAGAACGCCGTTGAGGATCGGACGACTCTCCTCGGTCGAGGCCGCGAACGCCACGTGGCCGATTAGCTTCTGCAACTCCCCCGACAGGATGGTCCAAGGGGTCTCGAATCGGACCGGCGGAAAGCTCGGGAACTCGTCGCGCGGGATACCAAGCAGCTTGAAGCGTGACCGGCCACACTCCAGGTTCACGCGCTGCTCACCTGCGGCGGTCACCCGGATGGCGGCGCTCGGTAACTCCCGGACGATCTCCAGCAGCTTCTTGGCCGGGAGCGTCACCGCTCCTTCGGCATCGACCTCGGCGGGAACCAGCGTGCTGACCGCGATATCGAGATCGGTCCCCGACAGGCGGATCCCATCCTTCACCGCCTCCACGAGGATGTTGGAGAGTACGGGAAGCGTCGTCTTCGCGGGAACACTCGCCGCGACGGCAACCAGACCTTCCTGGAGCTTCTCTCGTGTGATCGTGAACTTCATGGAGACTTTTCCCTGCGCGCGGTGGATTACTGAACTACTAGTACACTAGTATATAGAACTAGCCGCCGTAGTAGAGCCTCTGGAAATCTTGAGAGCCTCTGGTAACTCGTTGTCACCGTGAGCCCAGCCGTATGCGCACTGATGTGAGCCGCTGGGGAGATCCTGTGGAGCCGCCGCCGATTGCTCCAGGACAGCCAACGTTCCCACAGTCTTCCAGCCCCGTTGTGAGCAATGTTGGCTACGGTGCTGAAAGCTCGCGACGCGCGAGCTCAACGCGATCGCGGAACTGGTGATCACGGGCCATATCCCGTTCCACCTTGCCCAGGCTGTGAATCACCGTCGAGTGGTCCCGACCGCCAAACGCCTGGCCGATCTCGACGAGCTGCATCCCCAATAGATCGCGCGCGAGAAACATCGCGACCTGCCGTGGGACGGTCAGGGTCTTAGTGCGAACCTTGGAACGGAGTCCCTCCGGAGTGACGCCCCAGCGTCGGGCGACCACCTCCTGCACCCGAGCGACGCTCGGGAGCGCATGGCCGGCGTCCGGCGCGGCCCCGTCGCTGTGACGGATCTTGTCGGACAGGGCCTCCCGCGCCAGCTCGATCGAGATCTCCCGGTGCCGTAAGGAGGCGTACAGCAGCAGCTTGATGATGCACCCCTCGAGTTCGCGGACGGAGCTCCGGACGTGCTCGGCGATGAACCGCAGCACATCGTCGGGGATCGTGAGCTCGAGGTGGTCCTGCTCGGCCTTCTTCCGCAGGATGGCGATCCGGTGTTCGAGGTCGGGTTGGCCGATGTCGGCCACCATCCCCCATTCAAAGCGGCTCACCAGCCGGGATTCGAGCCCCGGGATTTCCTTCGGTGGCCGGTCGGATGTCAGGACGATCTGCTTGCTGGCCTCGTGCAACGCGTTGAACGTGTGGAAGAACTCCTCCTGCGTCATTTCCTTGCCCTCGAGGAAATGCACGTCGTCCACCAGGAACATGTCCATCTCGCTCCGGTAGCGACGCCGGAAGTCCGGCATCGTGCGGCCGTGGATGCCCTCGATTGCCTCGTTGACGAACTGCTCGGCGCCCATGTAGGCCACCCGAATCCCGGGGTCGCGGCGCAGGACGGCGTGCGCGATCGCCTGCATGAGATGCGTCTTGCCAAGGCCGGTGGCGCCGTAGATGAAGAGCGGATTGTACGTCTTGGCCGGGGCTTCGGCCACTGCATGGGCCGCCGCCGCCGCCAGCTCGTTGCACTTCCCGATGACGAACGTCTCGAAGACGTAGCGCTCATTGAGTGGCGTGGCACGGCTGTTGGCGGACGCGGGAGCAGCGCCGCCGGACGGCACGAAGAAATCCATCTGGGGGCGGCTGGCGCGCTCTTCCTGGACCTGAAAGACGATGTCGAGCGGCTTGCCGAACACTTCGGCCGCAACGCGGGAGAGTACGCCCGCGTGCTTCGAGGCGTTCCACTCGACGGAGAACTGGTCCGGTGCCGCGACGACGAGCTTGCCTTCCTCGAGGGCAACCGGTCGGGCCGGCTCCAGCCAAGTTCTGATGGTGGCGTCGGGCAATTCACGCCGCGCTTCGGAGAGGAGGCGTGTCCACGCTTCTTTGACTGACAGGTCCATCTGCTCTTGAGAACGAGGTGGGGGTCCGACAAGGGCGCCCGATGTTACGCATAGCGTGTGGAAAAGTCAACCTTGACCTGACCGCCCTGGCGCGGGTAGCTTTGGCGGCTCAGCTGAGGGCAACCATGCAACCGACCTATCGACCGCACAACAAGCGGCGCATCCGTAAGCACGGTTTCCGAGCGCGCATGAAGACGCGCTGGGGACGGGACGTGCTCAGCCGCCGACGCAAGAAGGGACGCAAGCGCTTGGCCGTGCGGCGTCCGTCCAAGCACGGAGCGGCCTGACGTCCGAGCGGCTCCCTCGGCGCTGGCGTCTCACGGGAGCGGAGGAGATCAGGGCGGTGCTGACCTCGGGCTCGCGCCGCCGCACGGGCCGACTCGATATTCTCTGGCGACCGAACGCCCTGGGGCATCCGAGACTCGGTGTCGTGGTGTCCCGCTTCGGGCGCTCCGCGGTGGCCCGGAACCGGTTGCGGCGCCGGGTTCGCGAGCACGCGCGACGCTTCATCCTGCCACTGACTCCTGCTTTCGACGTGATCGTGCGGCCGCGGGTCGCCGCCTATGACGCAGCCGCGCAGGATCTGGCGGCCGACCTCGCACGATGGCTCGCCTCGCTGCGTTCGTGACATCGTGGCCCGGGCGCGTGGTGTCCGCCGTGATCCGCGTCTATCAGGTCGCGGCGTCACCGTTCCCGTCGCCGTGCCGGTTCACACCGAGCTGCTCGAGCTATGCGCTCGAGGCGGTGCAGCGGCATGGAGCGGCACGCGGGCTGTGGCTCGGCGCGCGGCGAGTCCTGCGGTGCCACCCCTTCGGCGGGAGCGGCTATGACCCCGTCCCGTGACGGCTGACCCATGGACCGTCGTTTGCTTCTCGCCATCGGCCTGATTGTCGTGGTGGCCGTGCTGCCTGCGATTCTCTTTCCGCCGAAGCGCGCGGCCCCGGCCCCAGCCGGGCCGACGACGGACACGACGGGCAGCCCGGCGCCGCCCGTCGACAGCCAGCCGGGGTTGCAGACAGCGCCGCCCGCCGTCCCGGTCGCCGCCCCGGCGGCCGCGCGCGCCCTCGGCACCGCCGACACTGCCGTCGCCCGCATGGTAGTGGTCGCGGGTGACCTGTACCGCTACGAGTTCTCCGCCCGCGGCGCGCGCCTCGTCTCCGCGGCGCTGCTGCGCTACCAGTCGTTCGCGCGGGGCGAGACCGGCGCGGCCCAGATCCTTCCCGCCGACACGCGGTTCCTGGCCTACGCGTTCGTGGTTGGCGCGGACACACTGCGGTTGAGCGACTGGACGTTCGAGCCGGACGCGGACACCCTGCGTGTGACGCAGCCCGAGACTGCCCTGCACTGGGTCGCGCGGCGCGGCGGGCGCGAGGTCCGGATCACGTACCGCTTCAGCCCCGGTACCTACCGCTTCGAGGTCGAGGGCGAGGTCGTCGGGGCGCGCGAGGGGCTTCTCACGGTGGACATCGGGCCCGGCCTGCGGTCGGTCGATGCCGATTCGATCACCGATTTCCGCAGCTACGGCGTCGTGACGAAGGCGGGGCGTCCCGAGCGGACCGACTTTCGCTCGCTCTCGCCGGGCCAACGGCGGGACCTGGTCGGGCCGTTCGAGTGGATCGCGATCAAGTCGAAGTACTTCGTGGCCGCGGTGCTCACGCTGGAAGAGGGCGGGCCCCGGTTCGGTGGCGCCGGCGCCGTGGGCGGGCCGAAGCCCGGACGGTACCAGACCAACGTCGATATCACGGCGTCCCTGCCGTCACCGGATGGCCGGTTCCGGCACAGCGTGTACCTGGGACCCCAGGAGTACCGCCGCCTCGCGCGCATCGGGCACGATCTGAACGACGTGAATCCCTACGGGTGGATTCTGCGCCCGATCATCCGTCCGGTGGTGGATTACGCGATTCTGCCGATTCTCCTCTGGATGCACGAGCGGCTCAGCCTCGCGTACGGCTGGGTGCTGATCTTGTTCGGTATCCTGGTGCGCCTGCTCCTCTGGCCGCTCAACCAGAAGGCCATGCGGTCCTCCACGGCCATGCAGGCGATCCAGCCCGAGTTGAAGGCGATCCAGGACAAGTACAAGAGCGAGCCGCAGAAGCTGCAGCAGGAGATGCTCAAGCTGTACCGCGAGCACGGCGTGAACCCGGTGGGCGGCTGCCTGCCCATGCTGCTCCCGATGCCGGTGCTGTTCGCGCTGTTCTTCGTGTTCGCGAACACCATCGAGTTTCGGGGGGTGTCGTTCCTCTGGCTGCCCGACCTGTCGCGCGCAGACCCGACCTACATCATTCCGCTCGTGATGGGTGCGTCGATGTTCGTGCTGTCGTGGATCGGGCAGCGCGGGCTGCCGCCCAACCCGCAGGCGAAGATGATGATGTATCTCATGCCCGGCATGTTCACGTTCCTCTTCCTGAAATTCTCCTCCGGGCTCAATCTGTACTACGCCGTGAGCAACCTCACGAGCCTGCCGCAGCAGTGGCTCATCTCGAAGGAACGGGCCAAGCGGCTCGGCGGCAGAAAACAGACCTGAGCAAGAGCGGCGGTCGGCCGACCGGGCGTCCGCCGCACCGCGGGCCATGGTGACCGATCCGATCGCCGCGATCGCGACCCCGCCCGGTCGCTCCGCCATCGCCGTCGTCCGAGTCTCCGGCCGCGGCGCGTGGGACGTCGCGGGCCGCGTCGTGGCGCCATTCGCCACAGACCGGGCGCGCGTGGTCCGGCGGGCGCGGGCGATCCACCCGGAGAGCGGTGAAACCCTCGACGATATCCTGTACGTGGTGTTTGCGGCGCCGGCCTCGTACACGGGTGAGGACCTCGTCGAGATCTCGACGCATGGCGGGCTGATGGCCCCGGCCGAGGTCCTGGCCGCGCTGCTCGCCGCAGGGGCGCGCCTCGCGGCGCCAGGCGAGTTCACGCGCCGCGCGGTCGCCCATGGGAAGGTCGATCTGCTGCAGGCCGAGGCGATCGGTGATCTGGTCGATGCGACGAGCGCGGCACAGCGACGCGCGGCAGTGGTCCAGCTGGATCGCGGGCTGTCCGAGCGGATCCGCCGGCTGCGCGAGCAGGTGCTCGAGCTCGAGGCACTGGTGAGCTACGAGATCGATTTCCCTGAGGAGGACGACGGCCCGGTGCCCGCCGCCCGTGTGGCGGCGGTGCACGCCGAGCTGCGCGCGGCGCTCGCCGGCCTGCTGGCGACGGCGCGCGAGGGTGAGCGGCTGCGCGACGGCGCGCTCGCGGTCATCGCGGGCCCGCCGAACGTCGGGAAGTCGTCGCTGTTCAACGCGCTGCTCGGCACCGCGCGCGCCATCGTGACCGACGTACCGGGCACGACGCGGGATGCGATCGAAGCGCCGGCGGAATGCGGCGGCTTCCCATTTCGCCTGGTGGATACGGCGGGCCTGCACGAGCACGGCGATCGGCTCGAGCGACTGGGGATCGAGGTGAGCCGGCGCTATCTCGCCGCCGCGGACGTGGTGGTCTGCTGTATCGAGGCGGGGCGCGCTGTGCGCGCGGAGGAGCGGGCCTTCCTCGCGGCGCTGACCGTGCCGGTCGTGGTCGCGCGGACCAAGCTCGATGCCGTGGCGCGCGACTCCGGGTGGACGCCCGGGACCGCTGAAGTGGCGGTGTCCGCGCTGGCCGGCGACGGCATTCCCACGCTGCGGGCCGCACTCGCCCGCGCCGCCTTTGCGGGATTGGTCGCGCAGGCCGACCCGTCCCCGCTGGTGACGCGGGAGCGGCACCGGCTCGCGCTTGGCCGCGCCCTGTCTGAGGTCGACGACTTCGCGCGCGCCCGGGCGGCGCAGGTGGACGCGGCGGTCGCGGCCACGCACCTCCGCGCGGCCGTCACCGCCCTGGAGGACCTGATCGGGCTGGTGACGTCCGACGATGTGCTCGACCGTGTGTTCGCGGCGTTCTGCGTGGGGAAGTAGCCTACCGCTCGGCGTCCTCGCCTTCGAGAGCGATGCGCCACACCTCGTCCGCCAGCCACTCGAGCCGCTCCTGGGCGAACGCGAGCTCGGGAGGGGTCATCGTGTCCAGCGTGCGGGCCACGACCCGGACGTGCTGGACCAGCTCGTCGAGCGCCTCGCGCAGCCCGAGGTTGGTGCGGCGATCGCTGGCCGGCACGGGGCCGGTTGCGGTCGGCGCCCGCTTGCGGGGTGTGGGGCTCACGCGCTCTGCGCCCCGGCGGCGGCGTCCTCGATCGCGCAGACGCTCGGCGCGCTAAGCCGCACGGCCGCGGCGATGCCGCGCTCGGCAACGGCGGCCTCGGCCATCCGGTAGCCGAGGTAGTAGCCCGCGCGCTCGGGGATCACCTTGCCCGCGACGAGGCGCTGCGCCGGGCTCATGCCGCCGGACAGGTAGCGGAGCCGCAGCCCGAGCCCGGTCTGATCGAGCTCCGGACAGGTGGCGCGGCGCAGGAACGCATCCAGTTCGCGCAGCCGCTGATACTGCCGCCGGCTGTAGCCCAGGTAGTCCCACGGCGCGAACGACGGCGCGACCGCGCGGGCCGCCAGCACGGCGAGGCCCTCGTTCACCAGCAGCTCGCGCAACGTCGCGCGGCTGCCGCTCTCCCAGTAGTCGTAGAACCCACCGGCATCGGCGACGATCTGGGCAAGCTCGCTCGCGCTGCGCGGCGACGTGTAGCGGGTCGTGTGCGCGATCTCGTGGGCGATCCACAGGGGCAGCAGGCCCGGGTCGAGCCCCAGCCCATACGTGTCAGGGTTCGGTCGGCCAGTGAAGTGCTCGAGACACACGAACGCGATGCCGCAGCCTTGCACCACCAGCTCCCCGGCATTGGCGCCGCCCACCCCGACCATGAGGTAGAGATCGACGGGGTGATCGACCTCCAGCACCTGCTCGGCCGTGCGGACGGCTGCCTCGGCGAGCGCCACAACGTCCGTGTCGGACATCAGCTGCCGCAGATCGCGGCGGTCGGCGGCGAGGGCGCGGCGGATCACCTCGTCGGCGTGCGGGCTCTCGAGGTCGAGCACGTAGTTACGCCAGTAGGCTCCGAGGACGCGGCGATGTTCGTCGAGGTACCGGCGGTACGCGTCGAAGGGATCGCGCGTCGCGAGCGCGGCGAGAAACTCCGGGACGAGGTTGATCACCATGGAAGCGTCCCGAATCTGCCCCGGCGTCGGGACGCGGGCAAGGGTGCGCGACGTCAGCGCAGCGTCACGTCGAGCGACACCGCGCCGGTGCGCAGGCCGAGAATGCGATCGCGCACGGCGAGCGTCACGCGATAGCGACCCGGAGGTACCTGGCCGGGCTGGACGAGGAGGCGCTCGAACACGGTCGTCGCCGCCGGTACGGTGCGACTGAACGAGAAGCTCACGCGCGAGCCGCGGCCGACCGGCTCGAACGTGTAGACCACGTCGTATTCCGCGGTCCCGCGCTGGTCCGGCAGATCGTACAGCTCGGCGTACAGCGTCACCGGCCTGCCGTGCCGCTCGATGGTCAGGCTCGCGGGCATCGCACGGGCCATGATCATGCGGTCCGGCGCGGAGTCGTCGACCACCGCGACGAGCAGGCTGGATACGGAGAGCCAGCCCGGCCCGAGCGGGGGGACGACCAGTGGACCGCGCACGCTCCCCAGGCGGTCCCCCACGTGCGCGTCGGCGCCGAAGCGGTACACGCCGTCGCGCACGCGCATGGTGAGGGGGCCCGCCCCCACCGACCGGACGATCTCCAGATCCCCGAGGTCCCACACGCCCACCGCGGCGGAATCGCTGCTGGTGCGGATCACGACGTCGTGGAATCCGTCGTTGGCCGCGGAGGAGTCGGCCGCCCGGAAGAACGCGACCCACGTGGCGAGCGGCAGGGGCGGCGTGCGGGTCGGGGCGTCCCGCTCGAGCATCACGGCGCTGTTGTGCAGCTCGCGCGCGTTGGTCGGGTAGAGCACGAAATCGCCGCCGAGGCCGGCCGTCACCCGCGCGAACACGAGGAAGCCGGTGCGCCCGTCCACCACGTAGCGCCACGCCTCGACGTCGAGCCCAGGGCCCACCGTGATGAGTCGTTCCTGCGGCTCGCCGAACCGCAGGTACATCAGGCCCCGCCCGTCGAGCCCGAGCCGGGCATAGCGCGTGACGCTGTCGGGCTCGGGCAGGTCGCGCAGGTCCACACCGAGGCCGGCGCGAGTCAGCTCGTCCTCGAGCACCGAATGCCCGGCGATGACATCGCCGGCCGCCGTGAAGTCGCCGAGTCGGTCGAGGATGATCGGCGTCCAGCCGCTCTTCAGTGCCCGCGAAAGCGGCGACCGGTGGAACCTGGCGAGCGGCTGCAGCAGGGCATAGTCGTGCCGCGCGCGCGCGAGCCGCCGAAAATGCTCGGCCAGCCGCTCGTTCAGTGGCGTGGTGAGGTCCGGCTCACGCCGCGCCCAGAAGCGGCGGAAATACCGGGGGCGTTCGTCCAGCGGCGTGACCCAATAGGATCCCTCTTCCTCCGGGCTCGCGATTGCCTCGATCTGGCGCCACAGCCGGTCCGCCGTGTCGGCGGCGGACCGCTCCACCGCCGCCCAGTAGTACCACTCGCCGTCGGCCGCACGGCCGGTCTCGAACGCGACCTGTGCGCGCAGCGCGAATGCAGCCGGGTCCTCGGGGTGACGCCAAGCTGCCGCGGCAAGCAGGCTGTCGGCGGCTTGATAGTCCCCGATCTCGAGGAGGAGACCGGCCCGGCGCAGCGCGCTCGCCGGGTCGTCGAACCGGGCGAGGAGGCCGAGCGCCCGGCGGCGGTGTCCGTCGCCTTCGTACAGCCGCT
>Ga0153915_10000525_pt1 | contig 35447 bp, 35 predicted proteins | sample Opewatmetagenome_2_FD_107003 | JGI IMG/M metagenome (GOLD analysis project Ga0153915, IMG submission 107003) | Freshwater wetland microbial communities from Ohio, USA - Open water 3 Core 3 Depth 3 metaG | ecosystem: Environmental > Aquatic > Freshwater > Wetlands | place: USA: Ohio, Lake Erie... | reverse complement strand
CGTTGCGCGTAGTAAAACAGGAAGATCTAAATAATTTGCACCTTGCTTTTGACCATAAGAAAATACTGGAAGATTATTTTAAAACCAGGTAGGCTTTAACCTTCGCGCAGCTGCTTCTCGGCGTTGACAATATCGCGGTTGATCACGCGGATAGTTTCTTTGATCTTGTCTTTAAGCACGTAGCTTGAGATCGGCGCCTGCGATATCTCTCTTAAGACCTGCACGCTCATCCTGAAATACCTGATGATCTCGCCTTCATCGCAATCGGCAAGCTGGATAGTCTTGTCAAAATTCGTCCCGCGCAGCCAGGCTTCCATAGCGGAGCATAAATGAAAATAGGGGAGTTTGCTTAAAGGGTATATTTTATAGCGGCGTTCTTTATCCTTGATCCGGTCGTAAGTTTCCTCGCAGACCCTTTTGATGTGCCGGCTGGATTTGGATATCCCTGAAGGCATACGCTGATTCTTCCGCGGGTCAAAGACGACCGCCGCCGAGATCACGCCTAAACCGAATTCATCAAGCTGCTCCAGGACGTTCTGCTCATAAAGTTCCGCGAGGATCAGTTCGTAACCGTAAACGGTTTTGGCGAATTTGCCTTTTTCAGTGAGCGCGCCATCGTAGATATAGCCGAGTTCTTTAAGCAGTTTTAATTTAGCGTCCAAAAGCCTTAAAGCTTCTTTCTGGTCGTTCTTGCGCGACTGGAAATAGTGCAAAGAAAGCGGGTAGATTTTAAAAAGGTCTTCCTTGTATTTTTCATAAAGGTTAAGGATGGTGGCGTAAGATGTATTCAGCTGGCTTCTTACTTCTTCGGGTTTGCCGAAGATTATCCGGCGGACTTCTTCATAATTTATCCTCTGCGGGTTAATCCGGCAGTAAACAAAACCTTCCTTGTCTATGCCGCGCCGGCCGGCGCGGCCAGCCATCTGGTAAAAATCGCGGGTCTTTAAGTTACGTACGTAAGTGCCGTAGAATTTACGCAAACCGTCAAAACAGACAGAACGGCTGGGCATATTTATCCCCAGGGCGAAAGTTTCCGTGGTAAAGATCACCTTAAGCAGGCGGCTGGTAAACAGCCGTTCCACGACTTCTTTTAAAGTCGGCAGCATCCCGGCGTGATGATAAGCGATGCCCCGCTGGACCAATGGATAAAGCTCCTGCGCCGATCGCTCATCTTTAAGGTTGAACTTTTCCAACAGCTCCTCATACATCGCGGTGATCCGTTTTGTTTCTTCGGGGTTTAAGAACTTGAAGCCGTAAAGCTCTTCGGCAAGCTCCTCGGAGCGTTTGCGGCTAAAAACAAAGTAGATCGCCGGAAGCCCGTCGTTATCTTTTAAATACTCGATCAGAGAGTAGAGGCGGTTAAATTTATTTGAGCGCACGCGGCGCAATTGCTCGATCTTATTGACGATCTCGTTCTGGCACTGGAAGAGGAAATATAAAGGCACCGGCCTTTTATCCTCGATAACTACTTTTACCGTCTTATTGTGGATGGATTCTATCCATTTGGAGAACTGTTCAATATTCGGAATGGTCGCTGAAAGCCCTAAAAGCTGCATATGCTTGGGCAAAAAGATCAGTGATTCCTCCCAGACAGTGCCGCGTTCGGGGTTGTCAATGTAATGGATCTCATCAAAGATGATCCAGGAGTAGCGTTCTAAACTTTTCGGCTCATCAAGGATCTTATTGCGGAAGATCTCCGTGGTCATGATCAAGACAGGCGCGTTGGGGTTGATCGAGACGTCGCCGGTGAGGATGCCGATATTATCCTGGAATTTTTCGCGGAAATCGCGGAACTTCTGGTTAGAGAGCGCTTTGATCGGCGCGGTGTAGATCACGCCGATATTTTTTTCTAAGGAAGTATTGATGATATGTTCGGCGATCACGGTTTTACCCGCTCCGGTGGGCGCCGAAACGATCACCGAGAAACCCTGATTGATGTAGTCGATCGCTTCTTGCTGGAACCTGTCGTATATCATACGGTTATTATAATCTAAAAACATTGATTTATCTAACGAAAAATAGTAAAATATAGAGGAAATGAAGAGAAAAACAGTTTTTCTTATATTTATTTTGGTATTTTTAACCGTTTTTTCCGGCTGTGAGCAGGTTGCGCGCAAAAGCTTCCGCGCGCGCCATAAGAAGGCCGCGCCAGCGGAATTTGCGCAGAAGGATTATGGCAGCATCCTGGTTACCCGGGCTGTTGACGGCGATACGCTTGTTTTGGCCGACGGCCAGCGCCTGCGCTTGATCGGCATTGACACTCCGGAGATGCACGAATCCAGTAAGCTGCGCCGCGACTCTCAACGCATGCAGCAGGATGTTGAGGTGATCAAGGCATTAGGCAGGCGCGCCTATCAGTTCACCAAAGAGCTTGTTGAAGGTAAGAAGGTCAGGCTTGAGTTTGACATAGAGCGCAGGGATAAATACGGCCGGCTCCTGGCTTACGCGTATTTAGAGGATGGCACTTTTGTCAACGCCGAGATCATCCGCCAGGGGTACGCGTCGCTGATGACTTATCCGCCGAACGTTAAATACGCGGAGCTGTTTTTGAAGTTATATCAGGAGGCGCGCGTAAATAAACGCGGCCTTTGGAAATAAATAAAGAATATCTTAAGGACCGATCTTAGAGTTAATATGGAGGATGATTATGTTGAAGTATTTAACGGCAGGTGAATCGCACGGCAAAGGCATTGTCGCTATCCTGGAGGGTTTGCCCGCGGGCCTTAAACTAGACGCCGCTTATATCAATAAAGAGCTGTGCCGCAGGCAAAAGGGGTTTGGCCGCGGCAAACGTATGCAGATAGAACACGATACCGCTGAAATCGTTTCCGGTTTAAAAAATAACCTCACGCTGGGCAGCCCGGTTACTTTTTTGGTTAAAAATAAAGATTGCAGTATTGAGAAGCTGCATAAAGTGTTCGCCGCCCGTCCAGGCCACGCTGACCTTGCCGGATTATTAAAATATGGTTTTCAGGATATCCGGGATGTGCTTGAACGCGCCTCCGCGCGCAGCACAGTGGCTACCGTTGCTGTGGGAGCGGCCTGCAGGAAATTATTAAGCGAGTTCGGGATAACTGTATCCAGTAAAGTCCTATCCGTGGCAGGTGAAAATACATCCAGCGCAATTAAAGCCAGGATCAGCGAGGCGATAATCAAGAAAGACACCGTAGGAGGGGTCTTTCAGGTAACAGCCGTAAATGTGCCTGTGGGTTTAGGCAGTTATGTGCAAGGTTCCCGCAGGTTAGACAGCCGCTTGGCCGCGGCGATCATCTCTATACCGGGGATCAAATCATTTGAGGTGGGCCTGGGCTTAGGTTTCGCGGTAAGTTTCGGCTCTGAGGTGCACGACGCTATTTTCTACAAAAAAGGCAAAGGTTATACGCGTAAGACGAATAACGCCGGAGGCATTGAAGGCGGCATCTCAAACGGCGAGGAGATCATATTGCGCGCCTGTATGAAACCGATCTCTACTTTGATGAAGCCGCTGGATTCGGTGAATATCCATACCAAGAATTCCGCTAAAGCCGCTGTCGAGCGCACAGATACCTGCGTGGTGGAAGCTGCCGGAGTTGTGGCGGAAAGCGCCTGCGCGTTTGTTTTAGCGGATGCTTTGCTGGAAAAATTCGGGACAGACTCCTTACAGGACATTAAGAAGAGCTATAAAGATTACCTGAAAAGAATCCGTTAGATTATCCCCTTCAATACGTCCATTGTTTTAAGAAGGGGGTGATTTAAGATGGATGAAGCGATTTTAGTCAGCCGTATGCATAAAATAGACGGCCAGACAAAACTGAAAGCCTTTGCGGATATCTCTTTTAACGGGGTAGTGGTCAAAGGCTTTAGTGTAGTGGAAGGCAGCAAGGGTTTATTTGTGAGTATGCCGCGCCACCAGGGTAAGGATGGCAAATGGTATGACACAGTGCACCCGGAGACAAAGGAACTGAAACAGCAGTTAAGCGATATCGTGCTTGAGGCGTATAAAGCCTGATAGGCTATCGCGAAAAGTAGAATAGCGCAAGTAGCATAGCAGTGAAGCGCAGGATAGCAGCGAATTCAGGATAGCAGGGGAGGTTTAAGCGAATGCAAGGTAGTAGTAGGGGAGGCTTAAGCCTCCCCTACTATCAGATTGAAACTACTATTAGATTGAAGTTTCCAGATCGAGGTAATTAAAAATGGACAATATTTATCTGGTTGGTTTTATGGGAACAGGCAAAACTTCCGTAGGGGCTTTGCTTGCTAAAAGCAAGAAATGGCATTTTGTGGATATTGATGAGTTGATCTCTTTCAGAGAGCAGAGAAGGATCGTGGATATTTTCGCTAAAGAAGGAGAAGCTTATTTCCGTAAGCTTGAGAAAAAGACGCTTAAGGAGATAGCGGCGCAGAAACATTTCGTGGTATCCTGCGGCGGCGGTATCGTCATTGATAAGAATAATGTCAAACTGATGAAAGAGACAGGCAGGCTTATCTGCCTGAGCGCATCCGCCCGGGAGATATTAAAAAGGGTCTCCGGAGATTCCTCTAGGCCGTTACTTATCGGCAAGGATCCCTTAAAACGCATTGAGCTTTTGCTTAAAATGCGCGCGCCTTATTATATGCGGGCGGATAATTGTATAGATACGACCGGCCTTTCCATAAAACAGGTAGCGAGTAAGGCCTCCAGGTTACTCTTGCGGAAAAAATGAACACTAGCGAAGCGCTGATAGGTTTAAATCTTATCGGTGGCCTGGGCAGCGTAAGATTAAGCAGGTTACTGGAATATTTCGCCGCTCCCGGGGATATTTTTAAAGTTTCTTCGGAAAAATTGACGCTGATGGGCTTACCGGCGAGATGCGCGCAGGCAATAGCTTCTTTTAAGGCCGCTGAGCTTGAAACGGAAATCTCATCAGCCGCGAAACTCGGTTTAAAGATCATCACGCTGTTTGATCAGGATTACCCAAAGAACCTTAAGAATATAAGCGGCGCGCCGATCGTGCTTTATTGTATGGGCAGCCTGGAAAAAGAGGATATTTCCAGTGTCGCCATTGTCGGTTCGCGGCGAGCTTCTCTTTACGGATTGAATTCAGCGTTTAAATTCGCCGCGCAATTAGCCCAGAGCGGGATAACTGTTGTTTCGGGCCTGGCGCGCGGAATAGATACTTACGCTCACCGCGGAGCGCTTAAAGCCGGCGGAAGGACTTTGGCGGTTTTAGGCAGCGGTTTTAACCGGTTATACCCTCCGGAGAATAGATCGTTGGCAGAGGAAGTTTCGCGCCATGGAGCAGTGCTCTCGGAGTTTCCCCTGGACACAGAGCCGCAGCGGCAGAATTTTCCACGCAGGAACCGGCTGATCAGCGGATTGAGCTTAGGCGTCCTGGTCGCGGAGGCCGCGAAAAACAGCGGAGCGTTGATCACCGCGGATTTTGCCCTTGAGCAGGGCAGGGAAGTTTTCGCTTTACCCGGCAAGATCGATTCTTTTACTTCCACTGGCACGAATGCGCTTATCCAGCAGGGCGCGAAATTAGTAACTTCCTGCGAAGACATCTTAGAAGAACTATTCTTTCCCCTGGAAAGGATTAAAGGCGATAGCGCAACTAGCGCGCCTGTTCAGGAAAATCTTTTATTTGACAAAAGCCAGGCAAAACTTTACCATTGTATAGGCGAGAATGCCGTAAGTATAGATGAGCTGGTGGAAAAAACCGAGTTTAGCCCCGCGCAAATAAGCGGGTTATTATTAGGTTTACGTTTAGCTAAACGGATCAAAGAACTTCCGGGAAAATATTTCGTGAGGAACTAAATGGCAAAAAACCTTGTGATTGTAGAATCTCCTACCAAAGCCAAGACGATCGGCAGGATCTTGGGCAGCGATTTCAATGTGGTTTCTTCCATGGGCCATTTGATCGACCTGCCGCAGAAGAAACTGGGCGTTGACCTTGAGGATAATTTTAAAGCCGATTATGTGGTCATCCCCGGGAGGAAGAAGCTGCTTGCCCAGATCAAGAAAGACGCTAAGGCAGCGGAAAAAGTTTACGTGGCTACCGACCCTGACCGCGAAGGCGAGGCGATCGGCTGGCAGATCAAGGAACGCATTTTAAAAGGTAAAACTATTTTGCGCGTCAGTTTTCATGAGATCACCCCGCACGCGGTGGAGGAAGCTTTTAAATCCGCCCGGGAGTTTGACCTGAATATGATCGAAGCTCAGGTCGGCCGCAGAGTGCTTGACCGAATAGTCGGGTATCTGTTAAGCCCTTTACTTTGGAAAAAACTCGCCCGCGGTTTAAGCGCCGGGCGCGTGCAATCCGTGGCGCTAAAGATCATCATTGACCGGGAACGCCTGATCCAGAAGTTTTCATCCCGGGAGTACTGGGAGATCGGCCTGGAGCTGTTCAAGCAGCATATTGCCGGAGAAAACAGTTTTTCCGCCAAACTTGAAAAAATTGACGGAGAAAAAGCCAATATTGAGAACCAGAAAGCCGCCGAAGCGATCGCCGCTGAACTTAAAGACAAGGAATTCAAGGTCGCGGAAGTTTCTAAGAGCCAGAAAAAACGCTATTCGCCCCCGCCGTTTATCACTAGCACGATGCAACAGGAAGCTTTTAACAAATTAAGGTTCAACGCTTCCAAGACCATGCTGCTTGCGCAACAGCTTTACGAAGGTATTAACATTGGAAGCGAGAATCCCGTGGGTTTAATTACCTATATGCGTACGGATTCACCGCGCGTGGCGCCGGAGGCGATCACTGAAGTACGCGAACATATCTCAAGGAATTTTGGAGCGGACAGCCTGCCGGAAAAGCCGAATACTTTTAAGGTGAAGAAATCCGCGCAGGAAGCGCATGAAGCGATCAGGCCAAGCTATGTATCGCGCGCTCCGGAAAGTTTAAAGGATTTCCTGACGGACGAACAGTACCGTCTCTATGAGCTGATCTATAACCGTTTTGTAGCCAGCCAGATGAAGCCCGCGGAATTTTTGGCTACGAGCGTGGATATTACCTGCGGTAAGTACTCCTTCGCGGCTAACGGCTCGCGGCTTGTCTTTGAAGGTTTTATGGCCGTGTATAATAAAGATGACCAAGCGGAAGAAAATGCCGAAGAGGAGAAGGAGAAGTCCGCGAATGTCATCCCGCCTTTGGAAAAGGGAGAGGTTTTAGGGTTGAACAAGATCACTCCATCGCAGCATTTTACCAAGCCGCCGGCAAGGTTCTCGGACAGTTCGCTGGTAAAAGCTTTGGAAGAGGAAGGTATCGGCAGGCCTTCAACTTACGCGCCGATCATCTATACGCTTATTTTGCGCGATTATGTGCGCAGGATCAAAGGCTATTTATTTCCCACGGAATTAGGTTTTAAGGTCTGCGATATGCTCGCGGAATATTTCCCGAAAGTAATGGATATCAAGTTCACCGCGCTTATGGAAGAGGAGCTTGATGAGATCGAGGAAGGAAAACTTACCAAGGAGAAAGTGCTTGCTGACTTTTATCAGCCGTTCAAGGCAAGCCTGGATTTCGCGCAGGGGCACATCCAGAAGGAAGTGATCGTCTCCGATCAGGTTTGCGACAAATGCGGCAAACCGATGATCGTTAAATGGGGCAGGCGCGGGAAATTCTTAAGCTGCTCGGGTTTCCCGGAGTGCAAGAATTCCAAATCCATAACCAGCGGCGTGAAATGCCCGAATGAAGGTTGTGGAGGCGAATTGATCGAGCGCCGTTCAGCCAGGGGATTTTTTTACGGCTGTTCAAATTTTCCCAAGTGCACTTATACCTCGCGCGCGTTACCGCAGGATAAAGAGTAATGGAAAAATATATCCAAAAGTTCATCCGTTATCTGGAGATCGAGAAGAATTATTCCCAGCACACGGTGGTAAATTATAAAGGCGACCTTGAGGATTTTAACAGGTTCCTGGGCGGCGCGGAAGTTGAGAAAGTAGATTATCTTACCTTAAGAAAATACCTGGCCGTACTTAAGGAGAAATCCCTGGGTAACCGCAGCGTGGGCCGCAGGCTTTCGGCGCTGCGCAGTTTTTTTAAATTCCTTACCCGGGAGAGTTACATTAAAGTCAACCCCATCCTGATGTTATCCAGCCCGAAACTTGATAAACACCTGCCCTCTTTTCTTACTGAAGATGAAGTCACGCGGTTGATTGAATCCGCTTTCGCCAAAGATAAGGATGACCTCCTGGGCCCGCGCGACCGAGCGATCTTGGAAGCGTTTTATTCCAGCGGCTTGCGTATCTCAGAGCTTGTCGGCCTGGATGTTGATGATATTGATTTTATCAGCGGGATACTGAAAGTCAGGGGCAAAGGCAAGAAGGAGCGCATTGTCCCGGTGGGGGAAGCAGCGCTTTCTGCGATCAAAAAATACCTGGATAGGAAGAAAAAGCCGACGCAGGCCGTTTTCCTGAACAAGAACAATAAGCGCCTGACTACCCGGGGAGTAAGAGGGATAGTGGATAAGCATATTCATTCGGTAGGCATCAGGCAGGGGGTTAGCCCGCATACTTTGCGGCACTCTTTCGCCACGCATCTTTTAAACCGCGGAGCGGACCTGCGCACAGTTCAGGAATTATTGGGCCACGCGAATTTATCCACCACGCAGATCTATACGCACCTGACCACGGATAAGCTGAAGAGCGTTTATGATAAAGCGCATCCCCATGCGTAGAAAAACAGTAGGTAGAATGTAGTAGATAGAATGTAGGAAAAGCAAGATCAAAAGCAAAAAAGCAGTAGGTAGAATGTAGGGGGATGCAGGGAGAACCGAGAACCTAACATTTAGAATCTGGAACCAAGAATCAGTAATTAGCAGGTAAGGCAGAATAGGGGATTTATGTTCATCATTTACGACTTAATAGCTTTAGTTTTTACGCTGCTGCTTTTACCGGTTTATTTATTTAAAGGCAAGTTTCACGGAGGTTTTTTAAACCGCCTGGGATTTCTGCCTGTTTTGGGGAAATTGGACCGGCCGATATGGATACACGCCGTTAGCGTCGGGGAAGCCCTGGTCGTCCGCGGTTTGCTTAGCCAATTAAGGAACGCTTACCCGGATAAGAAATTTGTCGTTTCCACGGTTACGCCTACCGGCAACGCTATCGCCAAAGGGTTCATCAGCAAAAATGATTTATTGATCTATCTGCCTTTGGATTTTAGTTTTATTGTCTCTAAGGTGATTAAAAGGATAAACCCGTCGTTGGTGGTGATCGCCGAAACAGAGATCTGGCCGAACCTTATCTCAGTACTTTACAGTAATAAAATACCCGTGGTCATTGTTAACGGCCGCATCTCAGACAATTCTTTTCGCGGTTACAGTAAAATAAGGCCACTGATCGGCCCGGTCTTAAAAAAGATCTCATTATTCTGCGTGCAATCCCAGCAGGATGCCTCCAGGCTTAAAGCGCTGGGTGTTTCCGCGGATAAGATCAAGATCAGCGGGAATATGAAATTTGATATTAAACCGCCTGCGCGCAGCGCGCAGGATTACTCTATTTACAGGCAGAAGCTTTCCATCGGCGCGGAAGATATCCTTTTAGTCGCTGGCAGCACGCACGAAGGCGAGGAAAGCGCGCTGATCGCTATTTATAAAAGATTGCTTAAAGATTTCAGCGCTCTTAAGCTGCTTATCGCCCCGCGCCATCCGCAGCGCAGCCAAAAGCTGGGCCAGGATATTTTAAGCGCGGGATTCCGCCCGGTATTCATTTCCGCAGGCGCCAAAGAGTGCGTTTCTTGCTGCGCCCGTCCGGTATTTGTGCTTGATGAAATAGGCCACCTGTTTGATTTCTATAATGCCGCTGATATTGTTTTTGTCGGCGGAAGCCTGGTTAAAAAAGGCGGCCACAATATCCTTGAGCCGGCGAGTTTAAAGAAACCGGTGGTTTTCGGTCCGCAGATGTTCAACTTCCGCGATATGGTTAACCTTTTTCTGGAGAATAATGCCGCGCTCAAAGCGCTTGACGCTTCAGACCTTGAGGTTAAAATAAGGCAGCTTCTGCTTGATAAGGATTCCGCCAGGCAGATGGGCAAACGCGCTTACGCTTTGCTTGAGCAAAGTAGCGGCGCCACAGCCAGGAACCTGGAACTGATCAAAAACATTATGAGGAGTTAAAATATGGCTGGCGAAATATACCTGACCAGGGAAGGCCACGATAAACTGGTAAAGGAACTGGAATTTTTAAAGACGACTAAACGCCGGCAACTTTCCAAGGCGATCGGCGAGGCAAGGGCGCACGGGGATATCAGCGAGAACGCCGAATACGACGCGGCAAAAGACGCGCAAGGCCTGAATGAGAAAAAGATCGCGGAGCTTGAGGCGAAATTATCCTGCGCGCAGATACTTTCCGATGATATCGCTAATGACGAGGTGTTGATCGGAGCGACCGTCAAACTGCTGGATTTGGATACTCAAGAAGAGATGGAGTATACCCTTGTTTCTGAGCTGGAAGCTGATTACAACCAGGGGAAGATCTCGGTGAGTTCTCCTGTTGGTAAAGGCCTTATCGGGCATAAAGAGAATGAGGCTGTGGAGATAACCATACCCGCGGGCACCTTAAAGTATAAAATAATCAAGATCTCCAGGTAACCCACGCCAGGCGCGAAAAGAGATGATCATGGAATATAAGATCGGCCACCTTAAAGTCCAGGTTTTTAAGATCAGGAACCGCCAGGGGTTCGCGGCGCTTTGCTGCGACCATCTTACCGAAGGAAAAACCGCCCAGGAAGCATATGAGCGTATGGTTAAAGCCCTGCGCCGGACGAACAGGTCGGAAAAGTAGATAAAAAGGAGTGTTTTTGCGCAGTAAGGTTTATTTCATAAGTTTAAACGAAAACGATCCTGCCGATTCTGCCTGCCTGAAATTAAAACGCCTGCTTAAAGAAAGCGGGCTGTTTGATTTTGTGCCTGCCGGTGTTTCGGCGGCTGTAAAACTGCATTTCGGCGAAGAAGGCAATACCGGTTTTGTTAAGCCGCATTTTCTTAAAACGATCAATCACGCGCTTAAAGAAAAAGGCGCTTTGCCTTTTTTAAGCGATACGAATACTTTATACCGCGGCAGGCGCACGAACTCTATCGACCATAAGGCCCTGGCTTATGAACATGGTTTTACAGAAAATGCTACCGGCGCGAAAGTAGTTATCCCTGATGACCATGATAAAGATTGCGCAAAGAACGTGGAGATAAACGGGAAGATCTTTAAGCAGGTTTCCGTGGCCCGTATTTATGTTGAAGCTCCCGTACTCGTCGGCGTAGCGCATTTTAAAGGGCACATCATGACCGGTTTTGGCGGCGCGCTTAAAAATATCGGCATGGGTTCAGCTACGCGTAAGGGCAAACTTGCCCAGCATTCGCTCCTTGCGCCTGTAGTCAACTTAGCGAATTGTACTGGTTGCGCTGCCTGCAGGGATGTTTGCCCGGTTGAGGCGATCACTATCGTGAATAAGAAATCCGTGGTTAACGGCGCTAAGTGTATCGGCTGCGCCAGTTGTATCGCCGTTTGCAAATTTTTCGCGATGGACGTAAACTGGGGTGCGGGCGCCGATCTTATACAGGAGAAAATGGTGGAGCATGCTTTGGGCGTTTTAAAGAACAAGAAGAAATCCTCAGTTTTTATTAACTTTGCCACAAAGATCACCAAAGAGTGCGATTGCCTGGCCAAGGATGACCCGCGGGTATGCCCGGACATCGGCATATTCGCTTCAGTTGACCCGGTGAGCGTTGATAAGGCTTGTTTGGACTCTGTGATTAAAAAATGCGGCAGGGATATTTTTAAGGAGTTACACCCGCAGCGCGACGGCCTTAAACAACTAAGGCATGCCGTAAGCTTAGGTTTGGGCAGCCTGGATTATGAGCTGGTCAGCTATGAAAAATAAAGATGAATTTTTTATGCGCCTGGCGATCGCTAAAGCCAGGCAGGGGATAAAACAGGGGCAGACGCCTTTCGGCGCCTGTATTGTGAAAAATAACCGGGTAGTTTCCAGCGCGCACAATCTTGTCTGGCGTAATAACGATATAACCGCGCACGCGGAAATCAGCGCGATAAGAGAGGCCTGCCGGAAACTAAAAACAATAGATTTATCCGGCGTAACGGTGTATTCTACAACTGAACCCTGCCCGATGTGTTTTGCCGCATGCCACTGGGCGGGCGTCAAGCGCATTGTGTACGGCGCCCGGATCAAGGATGCCAAAAGATATGGTTTTAGCGAGTTGATTATCTCTAACGCGCGGATGAAAAAGATCGGTAAAAGCAGGATGGAGATTTCGGCGGAAGTATTATTGAAGGAAAATCTAGGGCTTTTTGAACTGTGGGGTAAGCAAAATAATCCCCGCAGCTACTAGAATTTAAGGGAGGATGAATGTATCAGGCAGAAGTCACGCATAATAAAGAACTGAACTTTACAGCTCGCACGGGTAAAGCCGAGTTTATCATTGACGCGAAATCTGACGGGATCACTCCTTTGGACGCGTTATTGGCGGGTTTAGCCAGTTGTATCGGAGTTTATATCCGTAAATACGCCGAAGGCTCGAAACTTGAGTTGAATAACTTTAAAGTGAAGGCCAGCGCCGAGCTTTCTAAAGAGGCGCCGGTATGTTTTAAGTATATTGAGGTGGTCATTGATTTAAAAGGAGCCTGCCTGGAAGAGCGCAGGGTGAACGCTTTACTGAATTTTATCAAGAACTGCCCGGCGCACGGCACCTTGAAAAACAACCCACAAATAGAGTTCAAACTATCATGTTAGAGATCCATTTAAGGCAGAAGAACAATGTAGTGATCTTAGACCTTGCCGGCCGGATCGATGTTGACTGCGCAAACCTCGTGGAGATCACGGGACAGGTTTTACGCGACGGCTACACCGATATACTCTGTAACTTTGAGGATGTCCAGATGATCGATTATATGGGGGTATCCGTGATCGTCATCGCCTACAAGGAGATCATCAATAATCAGGGCAGGCTTAAGTTCGCTAACCTCCCGATGCATCTATTAGGCGTATTGGCTGTTTCCGGCATGGATAAGGTGATTGATATCTGCGCGACGGAAGAAGCCGCCTTGAACGCTTTTAAAGAAGATAAGGCGATCGAGAATATAAAAAAGATGCAGTTAAGGCGCAGGTTTAAACGCTTGCCCGTGGATCTAAAGATAGAGTTAAAATCAAATACGCTTCCTGGGCCCGTCTGCCTGAAAGTGGATATCTTAAACATTAGTGCCATAGGCGCGTTTATCTTTGGCTGCGATAAATTCCGGCTGGGCGATGAAGTGCTCTTAAAAATGAAGCTGCCTCCCAGCACAGAAGAGATAGAACTGGACGCCACGGTTGTCTGGATCCCGGACAAAGCAGTACAGCCGCACGCCTATCCGGGTATAGGCGTTGAATTCCGTAACCTTCCTACAGCCAAACAGCAGAAGCTCGTGGAGTTTATCGAAAGAAACCTTTCTTTTATGTCCTCGGACTGATCAAGATCATGAAACAGCTGAAAAATAAACCGCAGGCAGTGATCTTTGATATGGATGGGGTGATCGTGGATTCCATGCCGTATCATTTTCTCGCCTGGTATGAAGCGCTGCGGCCTTTTGGCGTGAGAGTGGGTTGTTTTGAAGTGTATGCCCAGGAGGGCGAGCGCTGGGAAAAGACTTTAAGGGGCTTGCTTAAGCGCGGCCATATCCGGCCAACGCGCAGGATATTGGATAAAATATTCGCTTTGCGCCAGAGAATATTCCGCAGGAACTTTAAACGTTATATCTTCCGTGGAGTTGACGAGTTGCTTGGGCAGCTAAAGCAGCGCGGCATAATGCTTGGTTTGGTCACCGGCAGCCCGCTGGTAGAGGTAGAGAGGATACTTCCTGGCCGGATAAAGAAAGTTTTTAATGTGATCATTGCTGGCAATCAGGTTAAAAAAGGTAAGCCCCATCCGGAACCTTACCTGGCCGCGGCGCGCGCGCTTAAACTGAACCCCAAAGCGTGTTTGGTGATAGAAAACGCCCCTTTTGGCATTACTTCCGCGAAGAAAGCAGGCATGTTTTGCATTGCTGTGAGCACCAGCCTTCCCGAGGCTTATCTGGGCTCCGCGGACATAGTAGTATCCGCACTGGAAGAGATACCTAAATTCATTCCCGCATAATTACATATCTTATTGTCATTCCTAGGCTTTATCGTTTAAAATGTTTGCCTCCCCAGCCTGATTGTGGTATCATATTTAGTTAAGAATTTAGAGATTATCAAGAGGGATTTATGCCTAAAATCAAGCGATTTTTGTATGATCTGGCCACAGGCAGGATAAGGGGAGCGCTGGCATGGTTTTTGGGTATGATTTTATACTGTCTTTCCCTTATTTACGGGCTGTTCGTGTTGTTACTAATGGCATTTTATCAGGCCAAGCCGTTTAAGGCCGGCTGTAAAGTGATCAGTGTCGGAAATATCACTTTGGGCGGTACAGGCAAGACCACTCTTGTAGAGTATATTGCGTCATATCTATCGCAGCGCGGGCATAAAGTGGCGATAGCCAGCCGCGGGTATAAGAAAGTTTCCCCGGGGGTTTGTTCTGGTGATAGCGATATCCGCAAGATGGGCGATGAGGCTTATATGCTTGCGCAAAAGCTTCCGGGGGTTTGCGTGATCGTTGATAAAGATCGCGTCCGCGCAGCGAAAAAAGCTGTAAAGGAGTTCGGCGCAGATACGCTGATCTTAGATGACGGCCTGCAGCAGTGGCGGATAGCTAAAGACCTGGAGATCGTGGCGATTGACGCGTCTTGCCCTTTTGGAAATCGCAGGCTTCTGCCCGCGGGTTTTCTGCGCCAGCCGTTATTTACGTTAAGCCAGGCGGATATTTTTCTGATTACCCAGGCAGGCGGGCAAAATCAGGCTGATCTATGCAAAAAATTACAGGGATTTTCCAGTAATGCTTTGATCGTAGAATCAAAACATATGCCTTGTGGTTTCAGGACGCTGGATAAAACGCCTGCTTTAGTATCTGCGGATAGTTTAAAAGCAAAACCAGTGGCGGCTTTTTGCGCTATCGGCAATCCGGAAGGTTTCTATAACCTGCTTACAGGCCTGGGCCTGGATTTAAGGTTATTTTTAAAATTTGAAGACCACCATAATTACTCGCAGGATGATTTAAATAAAGTAATCACCGGGGCAAAAGAGAAAGGCGCGCAGCTGATCATCACTACCGAGAAAGACGCGGTAAAACTTTCCGGCTTTGAGTTTACCGGATGCACTTTGCTGGTTTTAGCCGTAAAATTGGGTATAACTAAAAATGAGACTGAATTCAACAACCGATTACTTAAGCTGTATACTCTTTAGGTTTACAAGTTTCTTGACTTGTTTTTTGCCTAAAAGTTTCAGCCTTTTTATGGCCCGGCGGCTTGGTGACCTGATCTATTTTCTTGATTCCAGGCACCGCAGTATTGCCCAGAGCAATATCCTTAGGTGCGTAGCCGGCGAGGGAGGTTATCAAAAAGCGGCGCAGTTAACGCGGCGGGCCTACCAGGCGTTTGCCCAGAACCTTGTAGAGATATCTTTTATTCCCCGCATTGATAAAAAATACCTGGAGAAGTATATCCAGATCGAGAACAGGCAATTTATAGAGCAGGCTTTTAAAAGAGGCAAGGGCGTGATCTTTTTAGCCGCGCATGAAGGCAACTGGGAACTTTCCAATATTATTTCCGCTAATCTGGGTGTTTCACTCTCTGTTTTTGTGCGCGACCAGGGTTTTAAACGCCTGAACGCTTTACTGAACAGCTATCGTATCAAGAAAGGGTGCCGGATCATCCATAAAGATAACGGCTTGCGCAAGATGATCGAAGCGCTGAAAAATAATGAAGCTATAGGCATGACCATCGACCAGGGGGGCAAGAACGGCGAGATCGTTGATTTCTTCGGCCATCAGGCTTCCATGGCTAGTGGCGCCTTGAGAATGGCTTTGAAATATGATTGCGCGATCATCCCGACTTTTTTTACGCGCGTTAAAGGCCCCTATATGAAAATGTTCTTTGACCAGGTTTATACGGTTAAAAGAATGGCTGACCCGGCCGAGGAATTAAAAACCAACCTGCAGGCTTTGGTCAGGATATTTGAGAAATATATCAGGCAATACCCGCAGGAGTACCTCTGGACGTATAAGATCTGGAAATACGGCAGAGAGAAGAGTGTTTTGATACTTTCAGACGCAAAAGCCGGCCACCTGCGCCAATCCGAGGGCCTGGCAAAGATACTCTCTTTAAGCCTGGCAAGTAAAGGTATCAACTCCACGACCTATATCAGGCAGGTGCGTTTTAAAAGTAAATGGCACAGGATCTTGTTTACTCTCGGCGCGCTATTTATCGCTAAATATCCGTCGTTGTCTTTTTCCTCGCGCCTGGCAAAACATTTGACCGCCGAGACTCAAAAGAACCTTTTGGGTATTTCCCCGGATATCGTGATATCCTGCGGTTCGCTTCTTTATGGAGTAAATCACTTGCTTTCCAGGACGTATCAGGCGAAAGCGATAGTCTTGATGCGCCCGTCATTTTTAGGGACAAAAAGATTTGACCTGGTAGTTGAGCCGCTGCATGATAATCCCCCGGCAAGAAAAAACGTCCTGGGTATTTTGGGCGCGCTGAATACGATTGACCAGGATTACGTTGCGCTTGCGGCGCAGCGATTAAAGGATTCAGGTATTTTCGCGCTGATGCCGTCAAAGTTCTGCGTGGGCGTTTTGATCGGCGGGGACAGTAAAGCTTTCAGATTGGATAAAGACACGTTGCGGCAAGCTGTCCGGCAGGTCAAAGCCGCCGCGGAAGAATTAGACGCCAATATTTTTATCACTACCTCGCGCCGGACGCCTCCGGATATAGAGAGGATGCTTCAGGATGAATTTTGCGGATACCCCCGCTGTGAACTTTTAATCATCGCCAATGAGAAAAATATCCCCGACGCAGTCGCCGGGATACTCGGCTTAAGCCGGATCGTGATCACTACGCCGGAGAGTATCTCAATGATCTCTGAAGCCGCCTCAAGCGGCCGGCACGTCTTGGTATTGGACCTTCCGGGCTTGAGCATGAAACACCGTTATTTTCTTGAGAATTATAATAAGCATAAATATGTTTATTTAACTAAGCCCGAGGAGCTAAAGAAAAATATCGCCTGGCTCTGGCGGGACAGCCCTGTAGTGAACATTCCTTCGGACAACCTGAATGTGCAAAAAGCGTTAGACAGGATATTATGAACATATTACAGATATTACCGGAATTAAATGTCGGCGGAGTGGAAACCGGGACTTTGGACCTGGCTAAATACCTTGTGCGCCTGGGCCACAAAGTGGTCGTTGTTTCCGCCGGCGGAACTTTGGTAAACGATATAGAGGCTTGCGGCGCCAAGCATTACACAATGCCTGTGCATAAAAAATCATTTTTTTCCATGTATAAACTTGTGCCGGTTTTGGCCCAGATCATTAACCAGGAGGCTATTGATATCGTGCACGCGCGTTCGCGCGTACCCGCCTGGATCGCTTATTTTGCCTGCCGCCGGACAAAAGCCGTATTTATCACCACCTGCCACGGTTATTACCAGAAGCATCCTTTTAGCTATGTGATGGGCTGGGGAAAAAGAGTGATCGCCTTAAGCAACGTGATCGCCCGGCATATGATCGAGGATTTCGGCGTGCTGCATGAAAGTATCAAGATCGTGCCGCGCAGCGTGGATATGGAGAAATTCAAATATCTTAGCCCGGATAAAAAAAGAAAAGAAGAATTTAACGTCGGGATCATCGGAAGGATCACCCCGCTAAAGGGTCATTTGTATTTTATTAAAGCCATGGCGCGCCTGGCGCGCCTTGTCCCCAGGCTGAAGATCTGGATCGTCGGCGAAGCACCCGCTTCCAAGGAAGCTTATAAAGAAGAGGTACAGGTACTAGTGCGCAGGCTCGGGCTTTGGCATTGCACGGAGTTTCTGGGGACACAGAAAGATATCCCGGGGATCCTGGCGCATTTGGACCTGGTCGTCCTTGCCACTACGACACATGAGGCATTCGGCAGGGTGATCGTTGAGGCGCAGGCTTCCGGTGTCCCGGTGGTCGCGACAAAAGTCGGAGGAGTGATCGATATAATCGAAGACGGTAAAAACGGGTTCTTAGTCCCCCCGGCTGATCCTAAAAGCATGGCCGATGCCGTTTTCAAGATTTATAAGGACACCGCTTTGGCGCGGCAGTTGGCGGAAAACGCTTTTCTTAAAGTCAAAGAGCAGTATAACGTTGAGCTGATGGTGAAAAATACCCTGGATGTTTATCGCGATGCTTTAAGCAATTTCAAGATCCTGGTGATCAAGTTCAGCTCAGCCGGAGATATCATTCTTTCTACCGCGGCCTTGCGCGCGCTGCGTGAGAAATTCCCCGCCGGCCGTTACAAGATCAGCTTTTTAGTGGGAGAAGAGTCAAAAGATATACTGTTGCGCTGCCCGTATATAGATGAACTCATCGTCTTCGACCTGAAACATAAAGATAAAGGTCTAAATGGGCTATTGGGTATCGCGCATAATTTGCGCAGGAATAATTTTGATATGGTCATTGACCTGCAGAATAACCGCGCCAGCCATCTTTTGGCATTTTTAAGCGCATGCACCAGGCGTTACGGTTATCGTAACGCGAAGTTTGGGAAGCTGCTTAATTACGGCGTGGAGGATGACAAAACTGTGCTTGACCCGGTGACACATCAGTTCAGGATCCTGCATAAGTTGGGGATCGACCTAAGGGATAACCATCTGGAGGTTTGGCCGACAGAAGAGGATCAGCGTTATATTGATAGTTTCCTGAACGCCGCATGGCTCAGCGAAACCCAGAAGATCGTCGGCATTAATATCAGCGCCTCGCCAAGGTGGGCCTCCAAGACCTGGCCGCAGGAATATATACTTAAACTTTGCGAGGAACTGGGGCTTTTGGATATCCGCGTGGTTTTTACAGGTACCGGCCAGGACGCTCTTTACGCGAATATGCTGGCGAACACGGTTTCCAGCAGCAAGATCATTAACCTTTGCGGCAAGACAACGATCAATCAGCTGGCGGCTTTGATCAAGAAATGCGCTGTTTATCTTTCCGCGGATTCCGCTCCGCTACATATAGCTTCCGCGGTGAAAACTCCTTTTATCGGACTTTTCGGGCCCACTGACCCAAGGCGGCATATACCGCCTGGCGAAAATTCCATTGTGATCAAGAAGGAGCTGAAATGCAGCCCTTGTTATAAGCCCAACTGTTCCAATAAAAAATGCATGAAGAGCATCACGCCGCAGGAAGTGCTTGAGGCGATAAAAAAACTGATCAAATGAACGTACTTTATCTAGTTAACCATTTAAATGTCGGAGGTATCAGCAGTTACCTGTTGAACCTCTGCGCAGGGTTTTCCAAGCTGGGCGATACTGTCTATGTCGCTTCAAGCGCAGGGGAACTTGAGGATAAGTTCGTTTCAGCCGGCGCGCGCCTGATCAAGATCCCGATCAAAACAAAACAGGAGATCAGCCCAAAGATACTTTTAAGTTTTTTTAAATTATACGGCCTGATAAAAAAATACAATATTGATCTGGTGCATTCGCAGAGCAGGACAACGCAGGTTTTAGGGTGCCTTTTAAGCAGGTATACAGGCGTAAAACATGTTTTTACCTGCCATGGTTTTTTTAAGCCTAAACTTTCGCGCAGATTTTTCCCTTGTTTTCCGGACCAGGCCATCGCGATCAGCCAGCCTGTCGCAAAGCACCTGGAAGAGGACCTGCATTTTCCTGCTCAGAGGATACAGATAGTTTCAAATGGCATAGACGGCCGGCTTTTTCTCTCAACTAAGCCCAAAGAAGAGATAAAAAAGTCTTTAGGTTTAGGCCCTGGTGAAGTGGTCGGTAATATCGGCAGGCTTTCGGATGTCAAGGGGCAGGCTTATCTTATCGCTGCGTTCCCGCTTATTTTGCGCAGTTTCCCTTCGGCGCAGCTGCTTATTTCCGGTGATGGCAAATTAGCCGGCGAGCTGCTTAGGCAGGCCAAGCAGCTTAAAGTAAGCGACAAAGTATTTTTTATCCGCGGTTCCGCGCAGGTAGCCGATCTTTTGGCGGTGATCGATGTTTTTGTCATGCCTTCTTTGCAGGAAGGGTTGGGATTAGCGCTTATGGAAGCTATGTCAACGGGCCTGGCTGTTGTGGGCACTAATGTAGGAGGGATCAGTGATCTATTGCAGGATGGCCAAAATGGTTTGTTAGTTAAGCCAAAGGATGAAAAAGCCCTTGCCCGGGCAGTGGAAGAGCTGCTGGCAGATAAAATAAAAAGGCAGAGGCTGGCAGATGCAGCCGCGAAATTTATCCGGGATAATTTCTCTTATGACAAAATGATCGCGCAAACAAAAGAGGTGTATGAGAAATGTTCAAAATAACCCCGAAAAAAATACTGCAAGTCTTTAGCCTGACGCTCCTGGTTTTAGCTGTGGCTTTCATTTGTTTTTTACAAAGCAATTATATTGTCCCGATCATTATGTACCACTCCGTAAAGCCGGTCAGTGATCCTAATGACAGGCTTTGCGTGTCGCTAGATAAATTTGAGAGCCAGATGCGTTTCTTAAAACATTACAGGTATAACGTTATTACGCTTGAGCAATTAGGCGGCCTGATCCGGGAAGGCAAGAAAATACCGTTTAGGACCGTGGTGATCACTTTTGACGACGGATATATGGATAATTACACTTATGCTTTCCCTGTGCTTAAAAAATACGGTTTGCCTGCGACAGTATTCCTGATTGTTGATGAAGTGGAAAGGCCGCTGGGGGATCGTTTAGGGTGGAAGCAGATCCAAAAGATGCAGGATTCGGGGTTAGTCACTTTCGGCAGCCACACTGTAACGCATCCGTGGTTACCTGAGGTTAAGAGTGAAGTGGCCTTGCGCTATGAGATATTCAACTCCAAGAGCATACTGGAAGAAAAACTTAAACGGCAGGTGAATTGTTTCAGTTATCCCGGCGGCAGGTTTAACGAACATATCAAGGATTTGGTCGCGCGCGCCGGCTACAAACTGGCTGTCGCCACCAGTCCTGGTAAACGATATTCTAAAAATGACCTGTTTTTACTTAAACGCACAAGGATCTCTCCCAAGGATGGGAACCTGTTTTTCTTTCTGGTCAAGACCAGCGGTTATTACGGGTTCGCCAAGGAGAAGGGGAAATAATGAGCCAGGCGCGGGAAAAAAGGATATTGATCTTTAATGTCAACTGGATCGGGGATGTATTATTTTCTACCGCCGCGATCAGGAATATCCGGCGCAATTACCCCGATAGTTTTATCGCCTGCGTGATTCCCAGCCGCTGTTATCCTGTACTTAAAGGCAACCCGCATTTAGATGAAGTGATCATCTTTGACGAAAAAGACAGGCATAAAGGCCTTATGGCGCGCTTGAATTTTGTTACCCTGTTAAGAAGCAAGAAATTCAATACTGTTTTTCTGCTCCACCGTTCATTTTCACGCGCTTTGATCTGCCGGCTGGCAGGGATCGATGAGCGTATCGGCCATCATACGCCTAAGCGGGCGTTTTTGTTAAGTAAAAGCATCCCGGTCCCCAAGAAAGATTCGCTGCACCGCATAGATTATTATCTGGATGTAGTGGAAAAAGCGGGTTTGCGCGTGGAGGACAGGTACCTGGAGTTTTTTTTCAGCGAAGATGACAAAAAAATCGTGGAGCAGTTTTTGCTGAAGCAGGGTATTGCCCAGGATGATCTTATTATCGCGCTTAATCCTGGAGGCAACTGGCTGCCGAAACGCTGGCCCCAGGAACATTGGGCGGCTTTGGCGGATAAATTGATCGGACAATTGCAGGCGAAGGTCGTATTCACGGGAAGTATCTCCGATATCCAGCTGGTTAAGCAGATCACTTCTTTGATGGCGCATAAGCCGGTCGTGGCCAGCGGGGTTTTTAATATCAAGCAGCTTGCCGCGTTGTCTAAACAGGCAAAAGTTTTTATTACCGCGGATACCGGCCCTTTACACATCGCCAATGCTGTCGGCGCCAGGATCGTGGCTATTTTTGGTCCGACATCGCCTTTGATCACCGGGCCGTACCCGGCGACGAACGCAATTATCCTGCAGGAGGATGTTGGCTGCGCGATCCCCTGTTATGAGGTGCGCTGTAATGATAACCGCTGCATGAAAGCGGTTACCCCGGACCACGTCTTGGAAGCAGTAAAGAGCATAAAAAATAAATGAAAATACTTTTTATAACCTTAAGCAATATCGGCGACTGCCTGCTTACTCTGCCTGTTTTGGATTCTTTGAAAGATAAGTTTCCGCAGGCGCAGATCACCTGCCTTGTGCCTCTGCGGCCGCAGGAGATCTTCCAAAATAACCCGGCAATATCCCGGGTGGTCATTTATGATAAACAGAGCAGCCTGAAAGAGAAGGTGAAGTTATTTCTTAGGTTAAGCCGGGAAAACTTTGACCTGGTCGTGGACCTGCGTAATAGCTTCCTGGGAGCGGTGCTGCCGGCTAAACAGCGCAGTTTTTCCCTGAAATTTTTTCCCCGCGGGTTAAAACATATGCGGCTTAAGCATTTGTTCCGCGCCGGGTTTGACCCCGGGGTAGCCGCAAATAAAACAAAGACTTTAAAACCCGGGCAGGCAGAAAAAGACCATATCGATAAGCTGTTCGCGCGATATCAGGTTGATCCGGATAAGAAATTGATCGCAGTCGGCTGCGGAGGGCGCAGCCATATCAAACGCTGGGAAAAAGAAAAATTTGCCGGGCTTTGCCGGCAACTTACCGGTGATGGTTATCAGGTTATTCTTTTAGGCGATAGCTCTGACCAGGAAACTTGCCGGTATATCCAAAGTGTTTCCGGCATTGGGGTATTTAATTTTTGCGGCCAGACGAATATCCGCCAGCTTGCCGCGCTTTTAGACAGGACAGAACTTCTGATCAGTAATGACAGCGCGATAGCGCATCTGGCCAGCTATCTGGGTAAGCCGCTTTTGGTCATCTTTGGACCGACGGATGAGGAGCAATATGGGCCCTGGTCAACCCGGTGCGCCGTAGCCAAGAAAGATATCTTCTGCCGCCCATGTAAAAAATCTCTCTGCCGTTTTAATTCCATGGCTTGTATGGCTCTGGTTGCAACAGAGGATGTCCTAAGGCGGGCAAGGGTTTTACTTACGCAAAAAACCGGCCAAACCCATTCGATATTAAAGCCGCCTTTTAAGCGTATCCTTGTTTGCCGCACTGACCGGCTGGGGGACGTGTTGTTGTCTACGCCGGTGATCTCAGCGTTAAGGCGCAAGTATCCGGATGCTTATATAGCGATGCTCGCGTCAAGCGCTGTAAAAGAAGCCCTGGAGTCAAACAGCATGTTGGATAAACTATTCCTTTTGGATAAAGATAAAAAACATAAAAGCTGGCTGGCTATGCTTTCTTTGATCAAAGAAATACGCAGAGAAAAGTTTGACCTGGCGGTAGTTTTACATCCGACTATCCGCGTGCACCTGGCGGTTTTTCTTGCCGGTATACCAAGAAGGTTGGGTTATCACCGCAAACTTTCATTCTTGCTTACTGACCGGATCAGGCATCTTAAACAGGAAGGCGCAAAACATGAATCAGAGTACGCGCTGGATATGGTTAAATATCTTGGCATAGAGCCGCTGGATAAACAGCTTTTTATGCCGGTAAAACCTGAATTTGAGAAATGGGCTGATGAGATGTTCGTACGGGAAGGATTGACCGCGCGGGACAAACTTTTAGGTATTCATCCAGCGGCAAGCTGCGCCTCCAAGATTTGGCCGGCGGAAAGGTTCGCTCTTGTTGCCGATATTCTGGCGGATAAATATGGTTTTAAGGTGCTTATCTTTGCCTCCGCCGGCGATAAAAAAATCGCGCAGGCGCTCCAGCAACATATGCGCCATCGGCCGGTGAATTTGGCGGGAAAAACTACCGTCGGAGAGCTTGCCGCGGCGATTAAAAGATGCAGGCTTTTTATCTCCAATGATTCCGGGCCCGTGCACATCGCTACTGCTGTCGGAGTGCCGGTACTCTCTATTTTTGGCAGGAAACAGCCGGGATTAAGCCCGCGCAGGTGGGCTCCCACAGGGCTTAAAGACAGGGTTTTGCACGCTGACGCCGGGTGCGTTGTCTGTCTGGCGCATAATTGTAAAAATAGTTTCGCCTGCCTCAAGGCGGTAAGCGTTGAGGATGTGGTGAAGACAGCCGAAGAGATGATTAATGCGTAAAACAATTTTTTGTATACTGGTTATTACGGCATTTTCGCGCGTAGCTGTTTTTGGGGCAAACGATTATACTGTCGCGCAGTTCGTGGATATCAATGATGATTCCAAGCGCCAGAATGATGAATCAAGGAAGACGCGTGAAATATTGGATCAGGCGAAAAAAGATATAAAATTCGCCGATGACGCCCTGCGCCAGGACCGTTACGACGAGAAGATCAGGCAGGAGCAGTTCAGGCAAGAGCAGCTTAGCGCTTCCCGGGCAAAGCGGAAAATCCAGTTGGCTGAGGAAAAGGCTGCTTTGGCGCGCGGGGCTACGCTTTCTGATATTATTTTCAATCTGTTTGTTAATTACGGTTTATATCTACTGTTGCCTGTTATCGGCTGGGTTTTCTATTATTACGGGATACTCTTACCTAAAAGAAAGCGGATGGAGGAAGAGGAACTTAGCTTTGGCTGGCCGCAGAGTAACCTTTTGGCGGTAGTAAACCAATGGAGGTTCACGGAGAAAGATTATCAGATTTACCAGGATAAGTTCCTCATCGCCGCGCCTGCGGGAAACCCGGATGTCAACTCGCCGGAGTTTAAGAAACATTTTATAAATGACCTCGCGCATACGGAAATACTTTTTCAGGAAGCCTTGAACAGAAAGCTGGATAAGGAGAGCGAGTTCAAAGCCGCTTTAGACCGGCATCAGCTCTATTTTGAGGAGTTATTTAAAGACGGGCAGGCTTTCCTGAATGCTTTGAATAATTATAAACTGACTTTTAAGCCGCTCCCGGGATCGAATATTTGTTACGCGTCTTATTATAAAGATTTCTTAAAGCTTTTGATGCTGGTTAACCGTAAAGCTGAGGCGGAGTTTTTCGCTATCTATGGCAGGTTTTTACTAATCGAGAGTTTGGCGGCCAAAGTAGCCTCCGGGCCGGTGGAAGCAGATAAGATACAACAGGGATTTGACAAGATCATTGATAATTTCAAGCAGCAGAACAAGGTTTTGCTGGCCAAGTAAACGCCAGAATAAGGCCTGAAAAGTTCAAAGATTTACAGTTGATTTAACGCGCAGTTGTGTTACAATTATACTTTCTTATGAGCAATATTCATAAGGTAAGTGGTATTCTCTGAAATCGCGTTCAAACAAGGTTAATTCCGCAAATAAATAAGGGTATTAGGTCATCTGCCGCCATAAAATTATACCGCCGCTTTTAGCGCAGGCAGTGATGGAGAAGATATGAAGAACCTGCAGAAGATAATCCGTAATTTTCACAAAGCCAAGGTTTTGGTCGTCGGAGACCTTATCCTTGATGAATATATCTGGGGAGACGTGCAGCGTATTTCCCCGGAGGCGCCTGTGCCGGTCGTCTGGGCGAAGAACAGAAGTTATGTGCCGGGTGGAACGGCTAATGTGGCCGGTAATATCCGCGCGTTGGACGCGCAAACCTGCCTTTTGGGCGTGATCGGCAGGGACCAAAACTCCAAAGTACTGTTAGCCGAGCTTAAAAAGAGGAAGGTCAATACAAGCGGCATATTTGTGGAGGATTCGCGCCACACCACGGTCAAGACGCGGATCATCGCCGGGCATCAGCAAGTGGTCAGGGTCGATTGGGAACATACGCATCCTTTATCCAAGGCGCTGAATTGCCGGATCATTAAATTCATTGAAAAGAATATCGCTAAATTTGACGCTTTGATCATTGAAGATTATGGCAAAGGCGTGATCAATGTCAGCCTGCTGGAAAGATTGATCGAATTAGCCAAGGAACACAAGAAGATCATTACTGTTGACCCCAAGGAGGATAACTTCCAGTATTACCGCGGAGTAACTTCGATCACTCCTAATCGTAAAGAACTGGAGAATGCCATCCGCAACTTAAAGATCAGGGATACAGCCAACCGTTTTAAGGTAAATAACGACCGCCTGTTCCGTGACGCGGAAGTTGATTCTGCCGCCCGCCAGATCATGGAGTATCTTGAACTTGAATCATTGCTGGTTACTTTAGGCGAACAGGGGATGAAGTTGTTTGAACCCGGCGGACGGATCGCCCATATACCTACGGTCGCCCAGGAGGTATTTGATGTTTCCGGAGCAGGCGATACAGTGATCAGTACATTTACTTTAGCTCTTTGCTCCGGCGCCTCAAAACTTGAGGCAGCCTACATCGCTAATTACGCCGCCGGCATCGTAGTCGGTAAAGTCGGCACAGCGGTGACCAATAGGCGCGAGCTTTTAGAAAGGATCCGTTAAAATGGATGTTATCGGGGTCATACCGGCCAGGTATTCATCAACCAGGTTTGCGGGTAAAGTCCTGGCGCCGATCGCCGGAAAACCAATGATCCAGCATGTCTGGGAAAGGGCTAAGCAAAGTAAGATATTGGATGACCTGATCATTGCCTGCGATAATCAGCTGGTTTTACAGGCGGCGCTTGATTTCGGGGCAAAAGCGGTAATGACCTCAAAGCAACATACCTGCGGAAGCGACAGGATATCCGAGGTGGTCAATCCTTTAGATGTTAAAATTGTCGTGAATATCCAGGGTGATGAGCCGCTAGTCAACCCGATGATGATCGATAACGTCGCGCGCGCGCTTTTAGATGACAGTTCGATCAGTATGGCGACGATCAAAAAGAGGATCACCGACCTTAACTTGATCAATGACCCCAATGTGGTCAAGGTGGTCACGGATAAGAATGGTTTCGCGCTTTATTTTTCGCGCGCCCCGATCCCGTATCTAGCCGCCGGCTCAGAAGTAGAACCGGTTTACTATAAGCATATCGGCCTTTACGCCTACACCAAGGATTTTCTTTTTACCTACAAGAATTTTCCTGCCTCAGGGCTAGAGCGCACGGAGAAACTTGAACAGCTCAGGGTCCTGGATGAGGGTTTCCGGATCAAGGTGATCGAAACTAAATTTGATACTTTCGGGGTGGATACGCCGGAGGATCTGGAGAAGTTAAAAATCTACATGGAGCGTGGGAATAATGATGCATGAAATCAGCGTTAAGAATATAAAGATCGGCAGTAACCGCCCGCTAGTGCTTATCGCCGGGCCTTGCGCGATAGAGTCGCTTGCCCTTTGCCTGGATACGGCTAAAAGGATCAAGGATATCGCCGATAGATTTTCCATGCCGTATATTTTTAAATCCAGTTACGATAAAGCTAACCGGCTTTCATTGGGTTCTTTCCGCGGGCCGGGGTTAAAAAAAGGGCTGGATGTTTTAAATAAAGTAAAACAGAAATTGGGTCTGCCGCTTTTAAGCGATGTGCACCGCGTATCGGACATACGCGAGGCGGCGAAAGTTTTGGATATTATCCAGATCCCGGCTTTTTTAAGCCGCCAGACGGATATGGTGGTAGAGGCGGCGAAAACCGGCAAGGTGGTCAATATCAAAAAGGGGCAGTTCCTCGCGCCCTGGGATATCTTACCGATCATAAGAAAAGCCGAATCTACCGGTAACAAGAAGATCATTGTCACTGAACGGGGGGTAAGTTTTGGTTACAATAACCTGGTTACGGATTTCAGGAGCTTAAAGATCATGCGCGATTTCGGTTACCCGGTGATCTATGACGCGACGCACAGCGTACAGCTTCCCGGAGCTAGAGGCACTTCTTCCGGAGGCCAGAGGGAATTTGTGCAGGGGCTTTCCCGCGCAGCGGTAGCTTTTGGCTGTGACGGATTGTTCCTGGAAGTGCATCCTGATCCTGACCGCGCACCCTGTGACGGAGCGAATATGATCAGCTTAAAGGAATTGGAAATCCTGCTTAAGGCGGTCAAACAGATCGAGAAAGCTTTTAAAAGATAAGGAATTTATTTATGGCCAAGAAAATGAATATCATTAAGAGAGCAAAAGAAGTATTGGATATTGAGGCTAAGGCGGTACTTTGCCTTAAGAGCCGCGTCTCCGGTGAATTCCTGAGGGCAGTGGAGATCATTTTAAAGTGCCGCGGAAGGGTCGTGATCAGCGGCATGGGCAAGACGGGGATCATCGGGCAGAAGTTCTCGGCGACATTAGCTTCTACCGGCACGCCGAGCTTGTTTTTACATACCGCTGAAGCCATCCACGGCGACTTAGGCAAGGTGACAGCCGAGGATGTGGTGATCATCCTTTCTAACAGCGGCTCCACTTCCGAAATGAAACAGTTTTTGCCTATTCTGAAGAAGATCGGAAGTAAGATCATTTCCCTGACGGGAAACCCGAAATCGGTTTTAGCTAAATACTCTGACGTGGTGCTGGATGTTTCCGTGAAAAAAGAGGCCTGCCCGTTAGGACTGGCCCCCACAGCTTCAACGACGGCGACATTAGCTTTGTCTGATGCTTTGGCTGTTTGTTTATTGGAGCTCAAAGGTTTTAAAGAAAAGGATTTCGCTTTTTTCCATCCTGGGGGCGCTCTGGGGCGGAGGTTATTATTGAAAGTTGAAGATATCATGCGCCGCGGGCAAGGCGCGCCTGTAGTCGGGATGGATGAAAAAGTTTCCCAGGTGCTCTTAAAGATCACCGCCGGCCGCGCGGGCTCAGCGACAGTCGTGGATAAATCAGGCAAGCTCGCCGGTATTTTTACCGACGGCGACTTGAGGAGAAATTTAGAAACGGATAACCAGCTGCCTTTAAGGAAGGTTTCGCAGGTGATGACCAAGAACCCGACGCTTGTGCACAGGGATATGCTGGCGGCTGAAGCGATGCGTATTTTGCAGGACAAGAAGATCGATGAGGTCCCGGTAGTCGACGAAAAACTCCGGCCAGTGGGGTTATTGGATGTGCAGGACCTTTTAAAAGCGGGTTTAGTTTAATCTTGAGGGAAAATGGATAACCTGGAAAAAGTTAAGGAAAAAGCGTCGCGGATCAAATTGCTTTTATTGGATGTGGACGGCGTTTTAACGGACGGCCGCATTGTTTATGATTCCAAGGGCAGGGACTCAAAGTTTTTTGACGTTCACGACGGCCTGGGGGTGTATGTGCTGCATAGAGCGGGTATTAAAACAATACTGATCACCGCGAAAAGCTCTAAGACGATAATTCCCAGGGCAAAGGATATGCATGTGGCGGAAGTTTTCGCGGATATTTTCCCGAAGACCAAGGTGCTGGATAAGCTGCTTAAGAAATATAATTGCGATCTAAGCCAGGTATGTTTTGTCGGCGATGATCTGGTTGACCTGTCTCTGATCAAAAAAGTCGGTTTACCGATAGCCGTGAATAACGCCGCAAGCGAGATCAAAGAGGCGGCCAGTTACATCACCGAGAAAGCCGGCGGCAGGGGCGCGGTGCGCGAGATAGCGGAATTGATCTTAAAATCGCAAAATAAATGGTCAGAGATCTTGAAAATTTATGGTTAAGAAATCAGTTTTCTTGTTTACCGTGCTTATTTTCTGTTGCGCAGTAAGCTGTTCGTTCGCCGAAACAAAAAATAAAGATATTGAATCCGATCAGCAGGTCAATGATTTCGCGCTTTCCGGCTACGGGGATAAAGGCAAAAAAAGCTGGGACCTTTCCGGAAAATCCGCGGATATCTTCAATGATACGGTAAAGCTTAAGGCTGTATCCGGCAACATGTACGATGAGAAAGAGAATATCAAGCTTACCGCTGACCGGGGGGATTTTAATAAAAAAACCAGCACAGTGCATCTTGAGGATAACGTGGTGGTCACTACCAGCGGCGGGGCAAAACTTACTTCGGATACCCTGGATTGGGACCGTAAAGAGCAGCTGGTCAGCACTCCCTCGCGGGTGAATTTAGAGAAACAGGAGTTGAACCTGCAGGGCGAGGGCGCCAGCGCGCAGACCAACCTTAAAAAAGTGCAGGTAAATAAAGATGTGCGCCTGGATATCCAGGAAAAACCTGGTAAAAATAAGACCGCGGCGGATAATAAGATGGTGATCACCTGTACCGGCCCGCTGGATATAGATTACGGAAAGAATATCGCCGTCTTCAATAATAATGTCAGGGTAGAAAGGCCGGATTCAGTGATCCTTAGCGACAGGCTGGAAGTTTATTTTAATGCCGGTAAGAAAAACAGTAAACCGCAGAAGGCCACCGTGGTCAGCGCCGGTTCCATAGACAAAATAGTCGCCTCCGGCCACGTGCAGATATTACAGGGTGAAAACGTATCTTACAGCGAAAAAGCGGTTTATACCGCCGCGGACCAGAAACTGACTTTAGACGGAGCTCCTAGGCTAGTGATCTATCAGACGGAGAAGATGAGTGCAGCTTTTAGAAACTAAAACTTTAGTCAAAAGCTATGCCGGCAGGGAAGTGGTCAAAGGCGTAGATATCACGGTCAAGCGCGGGGAGATCGTGGGTTTATTAGGCCCTAACGGCGCCGGTAAGACCACGACTTTCTATATGATCGTGGGAGTGATCGCGCCTGACCGGGGCAGTATAATTTTTGACAATCACGATATAACCAACCTGCCGATCCACGCGCGCGCGCATTTCGGCATAGGCTATCTTTCGCAGGAGGCGAGTATTTTCCGTAAACTAAGCGTTGAGGATAATATCCTGGCGATCCTGGAGACTTTGCCCATATCGTCAAGGGAGAGGAAACGCCGGTTGGCGTCGCTGCTGGAGGAGTTGAATATCGCGCACCTTGCCAAACATATGGCGTATACTTTGAGCGGAGGAGAAAGAAGAAGGCTGGAGATAACCCGCGCTTTAGTGACCAACCCTTCCTTTATATTGCTTGATGAACCTTTTTCGGGGATCGACCCGATCGTTGTGAATGAAGCACAGGAGATCATTATGGAGTTAAAAGCAAAAGGCCTAGGTATATTACTGACTGATCATAACGTAAGAGAAACGCTTTCGATCACCGATAGGGCATACCTTATCGCGGAAGGCAATATTCTTATTTCAGGCTCGGCGCATGAACTGATTAATCATCCGCAGGCGCGCCAGGTTTATCTGGGTGAAAAATTCAGGATGTAAGAAAGGTTTAAAGATGAAAACGGAAGTAAAAAAGCTAGACAGCACTAAAAGAGAGATCAATGTTACAGTTGGCGGCGATCTGGTGAAGAACAAATTTGAGGAGATCTTCGCCCAGGTAGCCAAAGAAGCTAAAGTCCCCGGTTTTAGGCCCGGCAAGGCTCCGCGGGATATGCTGGAGAAACATTACGCCGGAAGCGTCCACGAGCAGGTTTTAAAGGAACTCGTGCCGGATGTTTACAACGAGGCGATAAAAAAAGAAGCGTTGGATGTTTTGGAGCTGCCTCAGATCTCCGAGGTAAAACTTGACCGTTCAAACCTTTCTTTTAAGGCCACGGTAGAGGTCAGCCCGGAGTTTGAGGTGAAAAATTATAAGAATCAGAAAATAAATTATAAGAAGGTCAGCGTGAGCCCCGAAGATATCAAAAGGCAGATCGATTCGATCAAGGAATCGCGCAAAGTTGAGGCGATCGACGATAAATTCGCCAGGGGTTTAGGCTATCCGAATTTGATGGAATTTGAGAAAGCGGTAGAAAGGCAGATCGCCATAAGCCAGGATAACCAGCAGAGGCAGAAGATAGAGCATGAGTTAATTGAGGGTATTTCCAAAGGGCTGGATTTTAAATTGCCGGAAAGCCTGGTCGCGCGCCAGACTGAAGATCTGTTACGCCAGACAAAAATAGACCTGGCGATGAAGGGCGTGCCGCGTGAAAAGATAGACGAAGAAGAGAAAAATATCCTGAGCGGGATCCAGCCGCAGGCTAAATCGCAGGTAAAAGTTTATCTGATCTTATCGCAGATCGCGAAAAAAGAGAATATCCCGCTGGATGACCATATGCCGGCAAAAGTAATGGAGCTTTTATTGCAAAACGCGGATTGGAAGGAGGATTAATATGGAAACAAAAATGCAGCATTTAGTACCGATGGTTGTTGAGCAGACCTCGCGAGGTTACGAGCGCGCATATGATATCTACTCGCGCCTTTTAAAGGACAGGATCGTTTTTATCGGCACGCCGATAGACGACTATGTGGCAAACCTGGTGATCGCCCAGTTATTATTCCTGCAGATGGAAGATAAGGATAAAGAGATCAATGTTTATATTAATTCTCCGGGCGGTTCGGTCACCGCGGGCCTGGCCATTTATGACACGATGCAGTTTTTAAAGCCGGATGTGGCTACTTATTGCGTGGGCCAGGCATCCAGTATGGGCGCGGTTTTATTGTGCGCCGGCGCAAAAGGCAAACGCCAGGCGCTGCCTAATTCGCGGATCATGATCCATCAGCCTTGGGGCGGAGTGCAGGGCGCAGCGGAAGATATATCGCGCCAGGCTCAGGAGATACTTAAGATGCGCGATAAGATCAACGATATACTCGTGCACCACACAGGCAGGACGCTGGAGAAGATCCAGAAAGACACAGACAGGGATTATTTTCTTTCCGCCCAGGAAGCCAAGGATTACGGGCTGATCGATGAAGTGATATTACCGGCAGAAAAAAAGAAATAAACGGCGAACAAACACTAATTATTAACAAGGAGAGCTTTACGATGAAAAAGAATTTTTTACTTACACCCGGGCCAACACCGCTTCCTCCGCAGGTATTGGAGGCGATGTCCAGGCCGATCATCCATCACCGCACGCCGGCGTTCCAGGCGATATTGAAAGAAGCCACGGAAGGCCTGAAATATGTTTTTCAGACCACTTCCGACGTTTTTATGATCTCTTCCAGCGGCACAGGCGCGATGGAAGCGGCAGTGATCAATCTTTTATGCGCAGGGGATACGGCCTTGGTCGTTCAAGGCGGTAAATTCGGCGAAAGATGGACGGAGATCTGCCAGGCTTACGGGATCACCGCGGAAGTGCTGGATGTGGAGTGGGGTAAAGGGGTTGATCCGTTAGAGATCTCCAAAAGGCTTAAAGCTAATCCGAAGATCAAAGCGGTATTTACGACATTGTGCGAAACTTCCACAGGCGTGGCTAATGACCTGGAGGCGATCGGCAAGGTAGTTAAAGAAACGCCCGCGGTTTTAGTGGTGGACGCGATCAGCGGTTTAGGCGCCATAGATATCAAGACAGACGCCTGGTTTTGCGACGTGGTTGTCTCGGGTTCACAAAAAGGGCTGATGCTTCCTCCGGGTTTAGGTTTTATCTCGGTAAGCGCTAAGGCCTGGAAGCTGGTTGAGGCTTCCAAATCACCGCGTTATTATCTGGACTTAAGAAAAGCCAAGAAAGCATTGGATAAAACAGATACGCCTTTTACATCTTCGATCACTTTGATCATCGCGCTGAATGAGGCTTTAAAGATGATCAAGGAAGACGGACTGGAGAATATTTTCGCCCGGCACAGGAAAATGGCTGAAGCGACACGCGCGGCAATGAAGGGCCTGGGCCTGGAATTATTCGCGCCGAGCGCGGCAAGCGACGCGGTAACCGCGGTGAAACTGCCCGCCGGAATTGATGGCGAAAAACTGGTTAAAACCATGCGCGACACTTATGGCGTAACGATCGCCGGAGGACAGGCTGAGCTTAAAGGCAAAGTTATCCGTATCGCGCATATGGGTTATATCGGGGAATTTGACATTATTTTGGGTATATCCTGCCTGGAAAAAGTCCTGCAGCAGTCAGGGTATAAATTCAACCTGGGCGCGGGCGTAAAAGCAGCCGAGGAGATATTCTTAAAATAAGGAGAGCGGAAAAAATGTTCAAGATCTTAGTCAGCGACCAGTTATCGGAAGAAGGTTTAAAGGTCTTAAGGGCAGTGAAGGATTTCCAGGTGGATGTGAAGACCGATCTTAAGCCTGATGAACTTCGCGCGATCATCGGCGATTATGACGCGCTTGTGGTGAGAAGCGCGACAAAAGTGACCGGCGAGATAATCTCAAACGCCAAGAAACTTAAATATATCGGCCGCGCGGGCGTCGGCCTCGATAATGTGGATTTGGAAGCAGCGACCCAAAAAGGGGTCATCGCCATGAATACACCGGCGGGCAACACGATCTCTACCGCCGAGCATACCTTTAGCATGATCTTGTCGCTTTCCAGGAATATCCCCCAGGCGAACGCTTCCATGAAAAAGGGAGAGTGGAAACGCTCTAAATTCATGGGCGTGGAACTTTACGGAAAGACATTGGGCGTTGTGGGTTTTGGCCGCATAGGCTCAGAAGTGGCCAGGCGCGCTATCGCCTTTGGCATGAAGATTTTGGCATTTGACCCGTTTTTATCCAAGGAAGTCGCTGAAAGTATGGGCGTGGAAGTTGCGGAATTACCGGAAGTGCTGAAGGGTTCCGATTATATCACCGTGCATACGCCGTTGACGGATGAAACAAGGCATCTCATTTCGCATAAAGAATTCTCTACAATGAGAAAAGGCGTGCGCTTAGTCAATTGCGCCCGCGGAGGGATCATTGATGAGGCGGCTTTAGTGGAAGCCGTGAAATCCGGTTTAGTCGCCGGAGCTGCTTTAGATGTTTTTGAGGCTGAACCTTTAGCGGCGGATAGCCCGTTATTAAAGCTGGACAACATTATCCTTACCCCGCATTTAGGCGCGTCCACGCAGGAAGCGCAGGTTAACGTGGCTATTGAAGTCGCCGAGATCATCCGTGACGCGCTCACCGGAGGCGGTATCCGTAACGCGGCAAATTATCCTTGCTTGGAAGCGGAGATCTGTAAGATACTCAATCCCTATATTAATCTGGGGGAGAAACTGGGGATGTTCACCGCGCAGTTTGTGGAGGGCAGGTTCCAGGAGATCACGATCACTTATTCAGGCGAGATCACCGCGCATAATTTAAGCCCGGTGACCATGGCTATCGTCAAGGGCGTATTGTCGCCTATATTAAAGGAAACAGTGAATTTTGTCAACGCCGTCAGTTTAGCCAAGGAAAGAGGGATCCGCCTGCGCGAATCAAAATCATTACAGGAAGGCGAATTCGTCAATCTTATACAGTTAGAGATCAAGACGGATAAAGAAACCAAGACGATCTGCGGCACGCTTTCCGGAAATAAGCAGCCGCGTATCGTTAAGATCGATGAGTATTATGTGGAGCTTTCGCCTGTCGGAGAGATGGTCTTTATCCAGAATTGGGATAAACCCGGCCTGGTCGGTTCACTCGGCACGCTTTTAGGCAAGCTTAAGATCAATATCGCGGCGATGACCTTTGGCAGAGACAGGCCTGATGGTAAAGCGATCAACGTGTTGAACGTAGACAGCGTAATATCCCCGGATATCCTGGAGAAGATCAGGAAGTTAGAGAACATTTTAATAGCAAAAGTGATCAGGTTATGATGAAAAAATATTCGTTGTTTGTTTTTCCTTTTTCTTCTTTTGGCTGGGCGCGCTTTCTGCGCAGGAAGTCACCGTGCTTTTTACGGG
>Ga0153915_10000524_pt1 | contig 35450 bp, 25 predicted proteins | sample Opewatmetagenome_2_FD_107003 | JGI IMG/M metagenome (GOLD analysis project Ga0153915, IMG submission 107003) | Freshwater wetland microbial communities from Ohio, USA - Open water 3 Core 3 Depth 3 metaG | ecosystem: Environmental > Aquatic > Freshwater > Wetlands | place: USA: Ohio, Lake Erie... | reverse complement strand
TTTTTCTGCGTCATCTCATACGTAACGTCGTACATACTTCATATAAAGTACGTGCGATAGGAGATGAAAAGAGGAGCATCGAGTCCTCCTCTTTTGCACTCTGAGTTCATGTTCCACTTGAATGAAGGTCACTCCATTCAACAACAACTACAGTTGATGGTATATAGGCAAGCATACGCAATAGAAGCGTAATACCCAGGCACCTCATACCTGTACTACCAGCCCCACCAAATATCATGCCTTCTGAAACTGATGCGGCAGACATGATGACCATGGTCGCCATTATGAGCCATGCCGAAGTAGATCTTCTGGATACGCGTGAGCAAACGAACTCCTCCGACTATATCAGCCGCGACTGGTGACTGAAGGGGCTATCAAGTATCATTATCCTACTTTCTCGGCACAATGATCTCTAGAAAGCTACTAAAATCTCGGACTGCTGCGCCGCCCACCCCTTTCGCAAGGCTTATATCAAAAAACATCTATCGTTTTGTTCGCGCCCCGAAGCAATCCTTAGTCCGCAAAAGGAACGAAAGCTTTATAAGCACATAAAAGAGTATATAAACCTAACGGCACTGAACGGGGATTGAACTGCATTCTATACAACATCTACGCCACCTCAACGCAACGACGGTTTCACAAGGCAAGGTCATGCGTATCTAATTATCGATTCCCCTACCAGAGGAGCTGAATGACCATGTCATCGCGCAGTGAAAGAAAACAACCAGAGCGATCTTCTAGAGGAGATACTGGTTTCACTTGCCCCGAATGTGGAGGTAAGGAGGCAGTACAAGATCTCGAGAAGGGAGAACGAATCTGTGCATCGTGCGGTCTGGTTGTTTCAGAGCATCGGATAGACTCAGGTCCTGAATGGAGAGCCTTCACGAGTGATGAGAAGGACGCTCGCTCACGAGCTGGCGCCCCCACAAACTACGCGATACACGACAAGGGTCTCAGCACCATGATTGACTGGCGCGACCATGACTCGCAAGGAAAGCGATTCTCGGCGAAGAAGCGCTCAGAGATCTATCGTCTTCGTAAATGGCAGATACGAACTAGAGTTCATAGCTCGGTTGACAGAAATCTTGCCCAGGCAATGTCTGAGCTTGATCGACTGTCCTCACAACTGGGACTCAACAAGAGCATCAAGGAACTTGCTGCACTACTCTACAGAAAGCTGATTGTTCGACGACTTGCGCGCAGCAGGTCGATCGATGCGATGGTTGGAGCATCAATATACGCCGCATGCAGGCTGAGAAATGCGCCACGTTCTCTTGAGGAGATAGCGAGGCACTCACGAGTGAGCCGAAAGAAGATTGGACAGCACTACAGACTACTAGTGGAAAAACTGAGCCTGAAGATGCCCATCTCAGATCCGGCGAACTATGTGCCACGCTTCGTCACAGAGCTCGACTTACCAGGTATTGTTCAACAGAAAGTCATCGAGATCCTAGAAAAGGCAAAGGAGAACAGAACTCTTGTGACCGGGAGAGATCCACGAGGCCTGGCGGCTGCTGCCATTTACATAGCGAGCATTCTCACAGATCACCGTGTGACTCAGCGCGATATTGCCATGGCGGCAGGCGTGACCGAGGTCACCGTGAGGAATCGATACAAGGAACTCGTTCAGAAACTTAGCATCACAATGGCACCTTAACACAGACTGAGAGGAAGGATCGTAACTAGGAGTGAGGGTTCCCGGACCCTCAGGTCAATCCGGGTTGAAGGAGGGAAAAAGTGCAAGAATGGCAAGTAATTCATTAGATAAGAGAGAGGGACTAGGAGAAGTAGAAACTCTGAACGTCTCATGCCCCGAGTGTGGGGGAGTAGAGGTCGTCAGAGATAATGAGAAAGGAGAATTGATCTGTGCAAAGTGCGGGTTAGTGCTCAGCGACCACCGCATAGACTCAGGTCCTGAGTGGCGTGCATTCACGTCAGATGAACAAGACTCTCGCTCACGTACTGGTGCGCCCGAGAGTGCTTCGATTCACGATAAAGGGCTGAGCACGATCATTGACTGGCGTGACAGGGATGGAAGGGGAGTAGCTTTCAGTGCAAAACAGAGAGCGCAGATTTACCGGCTCCGCAAGTGGCAGATTCGAACCCGAGTACACAGCTCGCTTGATAGGAATTTGGCTCAGGCCATGACTGAGATTGACCGGTTATCATCGCAACTAGGTATGTCGCAGAGCTTGAAAGATGACGCAGCACGCATGTATCGGAAACTGATTGCGGGAAGACTCTGGCGAAGCCGAAGCATTGATGCAACTGCTGCAGCAGCTGTTTATGCTGCCTGCAGGCATCGGGGCTCACCCCGTTCGATTGAAGAGATAGCTCAGCATTCAAGGGAATCGAAGAAGAAGATTTCTGCGCACTATCGAATGCTCGTGACAAAGCTGAAGCTGCGGATGCCAATCTCGAGCCCGGCCATGTACGTTTCTAGGTTCATCTCGGAACTTAATCTGCCCACAGAGGTACAGCATACCACCATGGAAATCCTTGAGAGGGCAAGAGAAGTCCGCGGTCTTGTGACAGGTCGAGATCCAAGAGGCCTTGCAGCAGCTGCCATCTATGTGGCGGCAATCATGCATGATTGCAGGGTCACACAACGTGACATCTCGCGAGTGAGCGGGGTCACTGAGGTCACGATTCGAAACAGATACAAGGAACTCGTGGCTAGGCTGAGGTTGACCATACTTCCTGAAGCATTGGCAATAGCTGCATAGGCCGAAAAAGGCCTCGGATAACTGCAGCCGTTTCATCTTTCTCACCGGTTCATTCAACTGATCAATCAGCCTATCTTTGCAGAAAGAGTGTGCTGTATGCCAGAGATATGAATGCGGATTCTCCCTGGACTCATGTGCTGTCGCTGGTAGCGGTTTCAGGAAACGAATATCTACTATCATATTCTAGATAGAAGTAGCTAGCAGTATTTGTTCTCCTTTTCCTTAATATACCCACCATTCCGTTAGGCCAGTTGATGGGCGTTTTTGCCTGTTTCAATGCGAAACACGAGACCTGACATGCATATGGTTTCGCTACGAATCTGAGTCGCAGGGTGCACCATAGAACTCTGTGAACGCAATGATAAACAAGAACAACTATCAAAAACATGCGAGCGTTCCTACCGGCCGGCCTCCGGAGCCCTGGAGCTATGTCGCAGTTACCTGCAACGTACCGACTGGCAGGCCTCCAGAGCCCTGGTAGAGAACACAGCAAGGCCTGCGATCCTGAATCAATCTTGGGATTCGCACGGCCTTCAATCTTTTTTCCTCGAATCATACTCAACAAAGCCTTTTTCATCCGCCTGACTATTGCATGGGTTATTAAAAGAAAATGCACACTACGACTAGGTCACCCACGACCCGTGGGATTCGATGGATGCAGGCGTTATGACAATTCCAGTTAAGGTATTCCAATCTAGTGGTGAGGTCATCCGATGTAATTTATCATATACAGAAGATGGACCAAAATTGATCAATACAGATGCTCCGGAATTGAAACTGCCTGTCGCTGAAGGCGAATTCTCAATTACAGATGAAGCACTCTGTAAATCGATATCGATGACACAGGATGACCGAGTTGAATTCGACGCGTCCTTATTCATGAGAAAGTTCCGAAGGAATTCGAGTGGCCAAGATGATCTTTATCCTCCAAGTACTGACAAATGGATAACACATCTATCACAGGAGGGAGTTGATGCTACTGTGGCAATTCAGAGAATCAAGAGCGATTCAAGGTATCTCCTGAGTGTTTTAGAGAATTCCACTGGCAATCTAATCCGACTTCACGCTATCCGTGACTTCGAAGTTTCAATCCTCCAACTAGAAACCGATTGGGAGTTCTATAATAGACTGTTCGTTAGTCAAAAAGCAGCTTCGATGGATGTGGCAATTACCGATTTGCTGGATGCGCCCGCACCGTCCTGGTCAGACTTAGGAAAGCTCACAGAAGGTGTGGACATTCCCAACCTTGAACGTCGAGGAACCATGGGTGACACTCTGGACCAGCTCGTGCCAAAGGTCTTTCCAGAGAAGACCAGACAAGAACTGATGGCATTTCTTGCGTGGACCATAGGGGCAAAGCTCCCGTCAGAAGACCCTTTGGACTTCCTGGCAGGAGTTAGCAGTAACCTCCTGTCAGGAGCGATTTTACCAAATCTTGTCTTTGGACACATTCAATGTCTAATTCAAGGGACCCCTCCACCCCAGTATGTGAGGATAATGGCCCTTGTTGATCGAGGCGATCCCAGGTCGGGCCTCGCGCCGAAAGCCGAGGAGATCGACAATGATCCTTGGGGGATAACATGGTTTAGGATAGTTGACACATTTCCTGTTCGCATAGCCAGGATGATCAGCCTGGCCCATTCTATGAATCTGAAGCAGGAGATACATGCTGCTATCCCAATAACAAGGCAAGAAGCTAAAACATCTAGGGAAGCATGGCTTGACCGTTTCTCACTGATTAGATGTAGTCTCATCATGAGAGGATACATCCAGGATGCTAGGCTCGGACTTGTGAAGCTAGTCTATATCGGAGGAGCACACAGATGGCCGCACAAGCACCTTCAATACGCAGCCAGGCTTGGAAATCCCGGTCAGAAACCGCCCTACATCCAAGTCCTCGTAATGCCTAAGACAGCCTATGATAGAATTGTACGAACAAGACAGAACGTCATTCCAATTCGCTGGAGTGCGTCAAGGCTCAACTATGGACTGTATTTACCAAAGCATGAGTCTTGGAAGAATACGTCGATTCACATCGAGAACTCATTGTATGGTAGGAGAACAATCAAGCAAATGGACAGGGAATTCGGTCTGAAGAGCTTTGGAGAAGTAAGTCTGCCATCGAATGAAGATGCTAGAGTGCTAGATCTCATTTCATGGGGAATATACAACCAATCGCTCGAACTTGGTGAGTATGATAGCATGATACGTATGAGCAGGGAGTCATTGAAAGAAAAACTGGCCTCATTCATACAGAGAGGCATATTGCATCTGCAATACTTCCCCACAATTCAGGGACTTGCTTCGATTTGTCTTGAGATAAAAGCCGAGGTCCCTCAACTCTATTCCATTGCACGATCTACTTTGGTTCACCTTCCAACCACAACAGCAATGGTTTCTGAGAGTAGTAATTCGTGCATAATCATGGCAAGGGTGCCAGAGAAGAGAGCGTATGATATTCTTGTTAATCTACCTAGAAAGGCTAGCGAGTATGATGTCATTATTAAGGGTTACAGAGTCTCTGCATACGCCGGATACGTTAGCAACCTCTATCAAAGGCTATTGCTGCCTGATGGGACTTGGGATGATGATATAACTGGTTTTCTTAGTCAAATCAGGTCCTGAGATTATTCTCTCCATTCTCCCGGCATCGACTCGAGCACGTTCTTCATTTTCTTCCTCATGACGAACCCCACAATAGCCAGGATGCCTAGCCCGCCAAACATTGGTGTGGTCTGTGCATCCAACTGCAGTGTGAGAGTCTCGCGCACTATCGCAATCGCCATCGGAAGAACCCTCTCTGCAATGATAGGCAAGCCTGTGATGGTGACATTTAGCGAATAGGTGCCTTCAGCGAGAGGCACGAAATTGATGACAAAGAGCGAGTATGGACCTATCTCGATATTCCATGTGTCGACCCTAGAGCTAGTGGGGTCGAAGAGAACAGCTTCGAGAGATCCATTCCAGACAGAAAGCAGCCCAAGGATGCTCACCGAGACATCAACACTGCAGTTGTGTCCCACAAAGAGGTTACCCTTCGAATCAAGCGCAACCACAAGAACAGGAACGACCACCACAGTCAGATTGCCTATGCACGATGCCTGCGTGGCAGAGCCCGAGAATGTCACAACGATAGCATGAGACCCTGCCAAGAGACCTACAAGATTAGTGCTCACGATGCCACGACTACCTGTGACAAGAGATAGCTCCTGTTCAATTTCACCCTCCATTAACACTGTCAGTGTGACTGTGACTCCTGAGATACCTCCGAGAGCACCGTGCAGCGTTAGGGATACAGGTATCATCTCGCCGAATTCGGACTGGGATGGCGCAGCCAGAATTATCGAACTCTCATAAAGTACCCGAACATTGACCTCTAGTGAGGTCGCATTGAGGAATTCATCACCCTCGAAGACAAGAACGAGGCGATACTGACCGACAAGAGCCGGAGTCCAAGAAACCTCAGTTCCCATCAGAGAGGATTGAAGCAGTGTTCGTGTCGAAAGTGGATGCCCATAGATCTCACGGCCGAGTGGGTCATACAGACTCACCCAGACATCGGCTGCGTCCACAACCTCATTCAAGGAGTCCGTCAAGAGGAAATTGAGAGAATGAGGCTTGGAAATCAGTCCAGGGAGGGTTTCTTCAGAGACAGCCAGACACGTGGTACTAGTGATGGCAAAACCGAATTGAGCGCTGCATCCTTGGCGCATGTCTGTTGCTAGCACGGTGACGCCGAGGACATAGTCGCCGGTAGGGAGTCCATAGATGTAGAAGTCCACCCAAGACTCATTCCACACAAGGCGACTTGAGAGGTCAACCAGTCCATCCGGACCATGGAGCTCAATAGTGACATCAAGTTCAGCTGGAGGAATTGGCACAGAGACCTCATCCTCTATCACAATCCGAGTTGCATTCTCCGTTGATCTGTCGAAGCGCCCCGAAATGGGTGATGTGGCATTGGTAGTACCGAGAACCAAGAACTGAAGCCCTGCGTTTGATGCGTGATAGTGATTCGTTCCACTGAAGGAAACAATGATTGCATAGATACCCATTCGTTCGATGGTAAGATTCAGAATGATCACATTTGTGTCAGTTTGAATTATACTCCCTTGTACAACAAGCCCAAGATTCTCTTCATGGATCTCATAATGAACCGTGAAGCCCTCGAGTGGAGTTCCTCCTGAATCTGCCAACAGGATGGAAAACGATACTGTTGTTTCGCCTGCAACAACATCACCAGAGGTCTCGAGCGAGAGGCTAATCGCCGTCCTGTACCTGACATTGATTGCAGCATCAGTGCTTGCAGGAAGATACACACCCAACCCACTGAAAGACGCAGCCAAAACCCAGACTCCTTCATCATCAATTGTGACACTCCACGACACATAGCCAGTCGAGTTCGTAGCCGGTACAATGGGACCTAGGGAACTAGTACCTGGACCATCAAGGTATAGGGTGATATTTCTCCCCACAAGCGGCATATTATTGTGATCAAGAAGTCCTGCCACAACCTCTAATATCTGTCCCACCTCGAGCTCGTATGTAGATACAATCAGCACCAGCTGGGTCGCAGAATAGACCGTATGTTGGGTCGTACTGCTGAATCCATGAACTGTGGTTGATCCTGACGAGCTCAAGACTACAGTATATAGACCCGCCATTGTGGGTGAGAAGTCCACAACAGCCAAGCCGTCCTCAATTGGGGCTGTTTCAGAATTAGTCCAGAGACCTAGCTTCACAATCTCTCCATAGGGATTGTACAGACTCACAGTGACTGTCGGACCGTCGAAAGTTCTGCCAAGGTCGTCTACTACATGAACTGTGATATTGGTGAGAGTGTTGACGCGCGGCGGCGTCGGCCGCAGAGATACCGTGATATTGCAGAACGTCTTGACAATGAGCTGCTCTTGGACATCACCGCCAATCAACAACTCATCCGCAATAGGGCCTGCATTCACGTGAAGGACTCCATGCGTTTCTGTCGCTGTATACATAACTGATGCCATACCTGAAGCGTTTGTCAAGCAATCAGCTGTCCACACAGGGACCAAGTCCATTCCAAGCACTTCAAAACGGATCATAACACCGCTTCTCGGAATAGCGGTATCTAGAATGTAAACAAGAACTGCTGAATCGAATAGGTCAATCTCACTAGGCGATAGAATGATAGAGCCACTGACGAGTTCCATTATGGATACTGCAGTGTCCATCGATGTTGTGAGGTAGTACATATTCCCTTGATGGACTAATGTGATTGTAGCAATGCCTCCCTGAGTCGGATACCAAGTGATTGTTGATGGACCCGCGCCCGACAGAAACTGGGCCTCGAAGACAATTGATCCTCCCTGTTCAATGCTCAATTGCACTGTCCTTCCCACGATGTCGTTGCCAAGGGCATCGGTGAGATTGACAAGGAACTCCATGGCCTCCCCAGAAATGCAACTTGGTTCATGAACTACGTCAATCAATGGCGTGACGAACACACGCTGTGCCACAGCATGAGTAGCTGAGGAGTTTAGACCATAACCACTGTATGAACCGCGAATGACGAAGTCCCCGACAGAATTGAAGGTCTGGGCAAGAGCACAATGACCTGTGCTATCAGTCACGCGAGTAACAGACCGAATGAGTGTTCCGTTACTCCAGGCAATTTCAATCTGAAGTATTGATGCGGCCAAGGGAGCACCTGAGAAGTCGCTAAGAGAACATGATATTCCAACTGTCGAGCCTTGTTCCACGGGTTGGCCAGGGATTATGATCAGGAGAGTTGTAGCAGACGATACTACACTGTTCGAACTTGCTGTAGCCTCGAGGAACCATCCCTGAGGCAAGAGCGTAGTTTCTGCTTGAAGGAGACCAGGAATGTCAAAATTCACCGTGATACTGACAAGCCCGTTGCCATCTGTCACGAAATCGCCATCAACTATCATCGTTGCATTCAGCGTAATCTGAACTCGAATAGTGACTCCTTGCACTGGTTGACTGTCATGATCCAGGATGGAAATCCCGATTGTATCACTCGTTGGTGCAACGGCATTCAACGGAATCTCGACATCAATAGCAGGAGTCTCGTACACATCCACTGCGACTGAAGATGATGATTCCTGATACCAGGCCTGTCGCGCAGAAAGCACTGTGATTTCATTCACTCCTCTCTGAGATGGTGTCCACAGAAATGTGACAGAGCCGCTTGTTGTGGAAGACTGATTCGTGTATAGAATTGTGCCTCCGGGTCCACGCACAATCAATGAGATAGTGATGCCAGAGATAGGATTACCAAGATGATCAACTGTCGTTACGAGTATTGATTCTTGAAAGCCAATCTCTGATGATTTGACGATACTGGGAGTGAGTGCGACAGGAATGAGAACTTGAAAATCAATGATCTCAGTTGCGGCTGCCCTCGATATTGTTCCACTGTAGACTGCCTCAAATCTGTAAGGCCCTGCTGAGCCTGCTGTCCACTCAACAAACACATAGCCACCTGAGTCCGATGTGAGTACCTGCTCTACAAGCACTGTGGATGGCAACACTGTTATTCGCAGAAGAACGGGCTGTCCAGGCACAGGATTCAACACAAGATCATCAAGTTGTGCCCACAGCTGGAAAGTACCACCAATGGTCACCTCGTACTCGATTCCACCCAGTGCTAGCGAGCTTGATGACCACGACGTCAGAGAGTCTGATGCACTAGAGCCTTGGAGAAAACCGCTATCAGGATATTGAGCCTGGAGCAGATAGACACCATTCTGTGATAATGAAGACAGAATCGTAGCGTATCCTGTGGAGTTCGTCACATACCAGCTGTCGATGACAATGGCTGACGAGGGAGCTTGGACGAGTATATGTACTGGCTGCCCACTGAGAGCCTCACCTTGGGAGGTCTCTAGGAGGATTGATAGATTCACAGTCGAATACTGATTGAGCGTACCTCCATCAATCCAAGAAAGAACGGTCTCCTCACAGACACGAATACTCCCTTCCACTTGGCTACCATCCAGAGTGCCGTTCCCATCAAAGAGCAGCTTGAACGCGAAGTCACCCCTACCTTCTGGAATCCAGTGAAATGCATTGCCGCTGGTGCTGGAAATCAGCACATCAGTAAATACGATTGAATCAGTATCGTTTCTGATGACCACGCTCACCGCCTGACTTCCTATCAGGGTGTTGTTCTCAAGGTAATGTAATGACCATTCTATGCTGAGTTCGTCGCCAACCGCACCATCAGAGCTTGTCGGAGCGCTCAAATAGGTTGGATTTGGCTCTGCAATCACAACTTCTTCGCTGAGTATGAGGGACACACAGTATGGCACCTCAACTGTGACTGTGAGTGAATAGATGCCAGCATCAAAGTCAGTGGTAGGTACTGAGAATGCGAAAGGCGATGTTGTATCATAGTTCCATTGACGATATGTTGGTGGATTTCCCAAACGAATTGTTGTACGAGCAGGACCAGCGTCTAGGCCATCTGAGAGTGTCCATTGAATAGTTCCATTTAGGAATGCTCCCATTTTAACAACTGGAGCCGTCAACGTCACAGAACTCTGTAAGGTTCCCTCGAGAACAATCTCCAATGCAGCAAAGGCGCGAGAAGAGCCCCAATCGGAGATCATCAACGAAATGCCCCAAGGACCAAGATACTCTCTGTTTGCAGGTACCGGGAGCTGCAGAGTATCGCTGTTTCCGACGTCATTGAACAAGAGCGATTCATCGAATGCTCTGACTATGACGGAGTGAGTCTCTGACGAGGAGGTTATACTTATGGAGATACCAAGCACAGTGCCAAGTTCTGCTGTCGGATCAGCGCTCGCAGTGAATGAAGAACCAGGAATGTCATCGAGAAGACATCGAAGTCCCAGGATGGACACCATCTTGAGCACACTCATTGTGTAGACAGGCTGCCAGAGTATGGTTGCATTGAACCATCCATCGTTAAAGTGAAACGACTTCAGCGCATCGAGGACAAGGGATGTGTCCACGGACTCAAGCCCTGCGGAGAAGCCCGAAGTCTGCAAAAGGGACAGTGTAGCAACATCCCAGCTCAAAGCCAGGAGATCAGAGTACTGTAGACGCGCGGCTACACTGGCTGCAATCTCAGCAGCCATGACAGGAGTGACAATTCCCAAACGAATGGCAGCACGTGTCGACAGATAGTCGATTGCATGTTGAGAATCAGCGAATGGTTTGATAGTCCACCCAGTAGTACTCCACGAACCAGTGCCATACGTCGAGAGAATGGCCGTCTCCAAGGCCGCTCTATAGGGGATCGTGTCAAGCTCATCCAAAACATAGAGAGTTTCCACAGCTGCAGCTGAGTGCTGCATGTGAGCTGTGCCTGCGAGCGACGTTGGTCTGTAGTGTCCAGTGGTATATTGACTCTGCGAGAGATATAGGAGGATGTCTGAAACAACAGTTGAACCAGGTTCTATGCCAAGAGAACGAGCTGCAGAAACTCCGAAGTATTGTATCCAGATACTCTTAGTCCTATACTGGTTTGCACCATACTCAGGTGAACTCATGGTGGTGAGGTTCTCCCAAAACGGATAGACAGTGAACGTGGATGGCTCGGCAAAATAGGAGATGTAGTTTCGGGCTAGGTCAAGGTCCACGCTCTGAGATGCATGTACCAACCTACTTGCTTCGAGAAGCCAGCTTGTCCACATGAGCGAGGACAGAGGGGCCATGGGTTCAAACGCCACATCGGTCATGATTGAATCGACAAAAACAACAGCTCCGGCCGCAAGAGGACCTGAGGTCTCTCCAAGCGCCCTGAGGCAGGTGCCCACTCGAGAGGTCTCGCGTGTCTTGCCGACAAGATCAGACGCAGCAGTCTTTAAACCGAAACCACCTGATACAAGCTGGTTACTTGTGAACCAGCCTAGTCCAGAGGTCCTGTTCAGCCCGCTCAGAGTGCCGAGCATCTGCATGCTTGTCAAAGCCGAAGCTGTGCCAGTCACGACCTCCTCATCAAGGCCTACTGAATTCCTGAATGAGCCGTCGCCATTTGAGGTTCTGGTCAGAATCCAGCTTGTCAACTTTGAAGGATCTGTGTGCGCCTTCCCGAGGAAGAATAGAGACCTCAGATACTCTGTCGCGTAGTTGTTCAACGGGGAGGTGCTCGCGGGATTCGAACCTATTGCACCCCAGAAATCAGGAACTGAGGTCTTTGACCCGTCAATGACCAAGGACCGTAGCCAGAGCTCCAGCTGGTCCGTATCGATGCTGGAGAGACGTTCTGAAGCCCATAGTGATTCGGTGACGTGATAGGTTGTGGTAACATAGTTCTCGAATCCTCCATCCGGACTCTGTCGTGTCCTCAGGTATGCAACAATCTCACTGACAGCGAAAGAAGCAGTGAGACTCATTTCGCTTACAAGCCATAGGCCTTGAGCTGTGCTCCTGCAGTCAACAACGGCATCTGTAACTGATGTCATGAAGCCTGTTTCTGAGCCATAGTCCACAAGAAGACTCGTAAGGATGCCTTGAACCATCGGTGCGTTTGTCAACACCCAGTTCTCCCACAAAGAACCCCCAAGGAGAGCCTCCATTGTATGCACTGCAAAATACGTAGACGAAATCGTGGGCTCATGCGTGTATCTCATCCCTCCTGCAAGAAGAGCACCCTGCTTGGTCTGAAGCCCTGATAGAACGGATGCCGTTGAAGACTCACGTATCGCAGTACAGAATGCAATGACGTTCACGAGAAGTCCTGCTCCGGTCGATGTCAAGAGATCAGGAGTTTCTGGTGCGAACAGGAAGACATCGAGCGGCCATGAGTCATGTCTGAGAGCAGCGATAGTCGAGGAGTCTGCGCTCAGAGTAAGATTCACGAGTCGTGACATCTCAGTTTGAGATTCATCTATTGGAAGGACTAGTCCGTTCTCAAATGTGAGAGGCAAGCCAACCGTAAGAGACTCAGGCTGTGATAGGAAGACCGCTCCAGAGTACGCGGGCGAGTCGAGTAGTATCGTTTCAGCTGGAGCGGTCAGAGAGGGTGAACCCCGGCCCGAGTATCTGTGCAATAGCCAGGCCGAACGTCCGGTAAGTATCAGAGATGTATCTTCGCGGATGAGCAAGTCAATCAGAGCCTGTGGAACTAGATCTCCGCTGTAGGATCCAAGGCTTCCATCAAGAAGAATTGCAGGCGTGCCCGATATCATAGAGGGATTCAATAGAACATCATCAATCCTCAGTGGCACGTTTGCCACTCCCTTGGAACTCAATAGCTGAGACCATGCATCTCCTCGGCCAGGCACATCGCCCGAAGTGAGTTCTAAGACAATGTAAGGATTGCTTTGAAGTGTGATACCAATGTCAGCAGCGCCCAAATCAGTATCCCGCACATCAAACTGATTTTCTGCTGTAATGCCAGTTGGAACTATGACTGGGTCCGTCGGAATAGCAAACAAAATAATGCATGCGAATAAGGAGAAGATGATTGCTCGTTTTATCATAGGATATCCACTCCAGATTCTTCGAGCTTGATGAGAGGGTGTCCGACGGGTCGACCTTCTAGGAAAAGACGGGTCAGGAATTGCATCAAGATGCAGGTCCAGCGTGGTAGAAAGCGGTGTGGTTCGTCGGGGAAAGGATCGACCCGGGACATGATTAATCGATTGTTTCGTATAGGACTCATACTCCAACCCCCACGAATGAATAGAAGACTGCAAGAATAACGACAGCAATAATGAGTTCAGCAATGCCTCTTCGGGGATGACCATGCAGCGCAGCTCCGAGCAGGGATACATCGCCTCCGCGAAGTGAGCTGTTGAAAAGCACTGCGAGTGCCAAGTACCAACAAAGTAGCTGAAGAGGAGCACCAGCAACGAATACCACCGGAAGAACAAGCAGTGAGAATCCAATGAAGATAGATGCAACTGTGCTGACATAGAGGGCAGAAATGAGAATAGCCACGCGCGGAGGAGAATCGACCTTCAAAAAGAGGTTGAGCTCAGCGTATGTGCTTCCGGCACCGACGCCATTCAGGTCAATCTTGAAGAGTGAACACACTACATATCGAACTGCAGTGTTCACAATGCTGCCCGGAAGAAACACGATGGTAACAGCTGATAGGAGAGCATTCCTAGTCCAGGACTTGAACGCTCTCTTGTTTCCTGAGAAGAGAAGGAAGGAACGAATCAGGGTGGCAATCACTACTACCAATGGCGTGATCTTCACAGAGAAGAGTAGGTTCGCAGTCATTAGTGTAAGAAGATCAGCCTGCAAAGCAACTCCTCCTTTGCTCGATGGGCAGATGGTCATGCATATCGAATGTGCTGTACATTATTCTCTCACATTGTAACAAGGAGTCTTGGACTCAAAGCATTGTCCAAGTCTTTAGAAATCGAACATCAGCTCGTATAGAATCAAATAGGCAATTTTGACTCATTTCTGCAGCCAAAAAAGAAGAATGATTCCTTTAAATGCGTCAATAAGGGCTATAGTGCCCTCTTGTTCTTTCTCAAGGTACCAAACTGCATTTCTGCGGCTTCGAATCTGTTTGTTTCATAGAGCTTTCCTGTGGTATCTTCGAGAAGAATTCCAAGCTCGTGACATACTGACTCGAGAACACGCAAGGCTGTGGACGTCCATCTGGATATATCAAGTTCTCCGGGAGCCAGAATGGAGCGTAAGAGCCTCCTAAAGCCTTCACGTTGTGATGATGTCAGAACACGAGCCAACACATTCAGGACTATCTTTCTGTCACCTGTCCCAGAATCCCCGCACAGAATGAGAAGTCGTTGTGCAGCCTCATATGTGTTCAGAGCCTCTAGTGCCTTGAGAGCTGAGAACCAACACTCCTGGTCCTCAGAATGAAGCAGGTAGTCACAAAAGACAATGACGCCGGGATCCCTTCGACTAGCGAGTTCAAGGAGAGCGGGCTCCCGCAAGATAATATTCAGTGTGTGATTCTTGGTGATATCCCATAGGCTCTCGGTCAAGGTATCGGTAAGAGTCGATTCTGAGAAGTCAGCCACTGATTCCCGAGCGACAAGTGTAAGTTGATTCTGCTTCATATCAATTGGTCTGAATTGACATTAATAAGCACGTAAATTCCCAGAGAGAGCCACTAGCCGCTATTTACAAAAGCGTACATGTGTCTCAAGGGCGACACAGAGAACGAAAACGGATGACAGATGGAAGCTTGACTGAGAAAAGGCAAAACTACTTGGAATGGATGAAGAGAAGCAGACGGACTTCTGATCTCAATACACTCCGGCACATAGTCCTGGACTCATCGTCCTGGAAAACGGACTCAGGCAGACTAGATGAAACGCTGTTCGAGAAGACCTTCTGTCTGTCGCCTCTCCCTAACCGTGCAGTCACGCCAATGTTGCTCAATAAAGCTCTCAACTATGAAAGGGTCATAGATGAGATAACAACTCGAATGAGACCACTCAAGCCCATAGGAGAAACCCTCAGAGAACAAGTCAAGTCACTATTGCCCAAGACCTTTGGAAGAAAGGCCAAGGAGGTGAAGGAAGAAGAGAATACAGATGAGGAAGCAGTTTCGGAAGTGGCAGAGGAGAACGAGGAGTCAGAAGAGGCCGAATCGCTCACGTATGCCCTCAGCAGGATTGTCACAGAGCATGTGCCAAGGGCAGCAGAATGGTCAGTAGTGATGCCGGGCCTGGATTCCTTGTCAGCTGCAATCCTCAGCATTTACTTCATCTCTCGGATAGTCGATCAGAGCGTTCCGTGGCTATACAGTCTGTGGGTCTATATGATGGAAGAGGTCAAGATTGATGCCCTCGATCGTGCACTAGGTGTCTATTCCGGCAAGTTCTCGTGGGATGATCTCGCTACAAGACTAAGACAAGCTAAGGAACTGATCAATGAAGCCCTCGGTCAAGATCCGAAACTAGATGGTTCCATAGCGCAACCAGATCCTCTCTCCAGAAAGATGAACGAGTGGCATCGGAGAATCGAATCCAGAAACTCTGACAGCAAGAAGCTGAGGACGGCTCTCAGGAGAGAGATCTCTGATGAGCTGGCGATGCTGAAGGGTTTCAGTGTACATCTCCAAGAAGAGATCGATGTTCGTTCTGTGTCAGCTACTCGTTTGGATGTCCTGGCGCTCAGACCTGATGGACCAGTAGCTAACAAATACGAGAAGCTCCTGCAACTATTCCGTCGAGAGATCAACTTACTGCAATACGCGCCTCTCACGAAGCTTTGCATGAATCTCAGCAAACGAAATACTTCCGGAAACCTAAACGCCAACGAGCTTGAGCAAGTGTCTCAGTTCAGAGGACGCACAGCTTATTATGCACTACAAAAGCTTGAGCACTTTCTGCATGAGCGATACATTCCGTCTCTTCGAAAGCTCGGACTTCGGTTTAGGTACATATTCACGCCTCTTCAGAGGTCAGAGATACTCAACGACGGGCTTGTTGAGCGGATGGTCTTGACAGAACAGAAAGTCCGTGGCTGCGCCGTATATGTTGAACCGTCCCAGACCAAAGGGCCTGATGTCAGTTCTCTATCTGGGGGATCGTATGAATCAGTCGTTGAGGATGAAATCATATCGATGAATCTGGACTACTTCGATATGCAGACTGGTAAGTGGAATCTCGAGAATATTGGAGACACTGATTCAGCCAAGAAGAAGAGAAAGAAGAGAATTATTGAGTACTCTACATTGCATATAGATAGCAAACCGTTTTCGTTGACAGAAAGGCAGACAGAGCTTCTCAGTATTCTGTGGAGATTCGAGGGTTCCAAAACGCAGCGGAGATGGCTGCTTGACCAAGTAGACTTCCCGATTCGGACGGCTAATAGACTGCTTCATCAGATGATGCATGACTATGTGCTGAATCGAGTCTACTTTCCAGCACTGGAATTCTGTGGGCTTCCTGATGGATTGATGGCAGTTGCGAACTGCTACGACAGAAGGTCAAGAGATTCTCTCATCGATGATGTGACTGGACGACTTCCCTTCGTTAGGCTGCTGGTCGGAAACTCAAATGACGTAGTAGCTCATATACAGGTGCCCGCGAAGAAGAATGATCATGTTGCGGGGATACTCCGTGATATCATGGGGGAGGCATCAGACAGCTCCTTCACTGCGCGACTCAAGTCTTCGCAGACCTATAGGATGTCAGTCCTTCATCAGATAAGAGATAGGGACAGCCAGAGCTGGAAAGACATCTGGTCAACACAGAGGAGATTCTAGAGCCATTGCTCCAATGTTGACTGCCTGTTGCTAAAACCTCGCCATAGGGTAACTATCTTGCTGGCGATAGTCTCTGCTCGTTCCGAGGACATGATAGTCTCAAGGGATCTAATGACCTTGGACACAAGCGGAGGGTTCAGTTTCAGACACAAATCTTTGGCGGACATATAGGAAGCCTCATCAAATACCTCCCTCGCCTCGATGAACTCAGTCCGCTCTGTATGGGAGTAGCCATGAGCCTTGAGCAATCTTTCGAGACCTCCATATCGCCGAAGAAGGACCGTTCCACGTTTCACTCCAATACCCCTAACACCCTTCTTATGAAAATCACATCCTGACACGACCGCAAGATCTCGTAGGAGCTCGATGTCGAGGCCAAGATGTTTCTCAAATTCGGTCAATGCAACAGAGAGAATGCGACCTGATGAGAGCTGCATTTGTTTCGTGACATGAGGGCTCCCAAAGAGCAGAGCATCAGCATCATTTGACACAACTGTCCTTACAGCTCCATCCCTACAGAGAACCGCTGCAAACATCTCTGCTTCAGAAGGCGCTGTAAGCATCGGAACGCCCACAATACTCCCAAGGTCTTTCAAATGCGCAGCAGCAAAATACGCTCTGAGCGCAGGACTTCCCCATAGCTCAGCAGACATCTCTTCGTTAAAGGGATCTCCTTCCTGTTGGAATGTTCTGTAGAAACCTGAAGCCTTCTCAACTAGTTCGGGATTCGGATTGCGTTTCTGTAATTCCGGAGGACCATCAAAGATGAAGACGGGAAGAACGTGAACACCCAATGCAACTTTGAGGAGGCTAAGAAACAAACCAACGTGATTCAGGGGTATTCTGCCCTCTTGCTTACCATTCTCACGCATCACGACAAGTCTTCGAGTGACATAGTTTGGAACATCTATGGCAATCGCTCCAGGAGTGATGAAGGATGCTGAGATCCACTTCCACGGAATGACATCATCGCCCCAGTTCTTCACACCCATGGAACTCACCTGATGCTTCTGATTCCCTTCGGTCCAGCTTTGACTATAACGCCAAGAGCTGCTGTCGGAGATGAGCTTCGTTCAATCAGTATACGAACGAGCTCTTCGCCTTGACGCAATCTATCGACAAGCACCACGCTGTCGACTGCATGCGAGAGAATATTCCCGCCAATGGGAGTTGGCTCCCCAGATGTCCAGTCTTGCGATGAATGGTCAGTAATCATGACATGAGAATTCAGGTAATTGTTTGCGTGTCGAATGGCATCCAGGGTGCCAAAGAGTGTTCTCTGACGGCCGATGCTGCCGGGAGCTCCTGATAGGTTCAGGGCGCCAGTGATACTATCAAGAACGATTAAGGAAATGTTGCCCATATCATAGAGTAGTTGAACCTTCTCAACAACGTCATCCAATCCGAAGACCTGCCCCACAACGATTCTCTTCAGTAGTTCTGCTGACTCTTTCTTTGAATCGCAGAGTGCTCGAATGAGCGCTGGGCAATAGTTCGTTCCTGAGTCCAAGAATGCACAACTTGCGTTTTCAATTCTGGCAGCAGAAACCGCTATTGTGTGAGCGAGTATGCTGAGCGGCGCACGTTCTCGTCCGTGAAAGAGACTAACCTGCTGAGGAAGAAACAACTTCCCTATGGTATCATTCAATATTCTGGGATGTAGTCGGAACAGCGATTCGGTTGCTGTCGCAAGTGACTCAAGTGGTGCTCTCAATTGACTTTTCGACCTCCTCAAGATGTGAGTACTCTCGATTTAGTAGGATATCAGCTTCACATCCTCGCTTGAGGCGTTCGACGTTCATTCCTGACACCTCCGGGGCGGGAATCAGTATGCCAAGCCCGAGGGGTGAAGGAAAGACCGTCATACGCGATGGCGCCTGAACAAGGAGACTGCTGATTGTCTTCTCGTCACGTGTAAGCCGGTAGTCCTCGAACTTCAGACCATTCCGAGAATCAAGTATGGGGACCATCTGCACAGCCTCAGCAAGCAATGGTGACGCAGGACCCTTTACTCCGATGCTGGAGTCCTTCAGGAGTTTCATGACTTGTTCACATCGCATAGGATCATTTTCATCAGCGATGAATATGACATCACAGTCTTCGTAATGTGTGAATGAAACTGGCAAGAGCGGGCGTTCTCGTAGCAACTGAACAATCCTTTCTCTGCTGCCTTCCTCCAGAATCACCACAGTATTGAACGAATTCATCTTGAAGGAAGTCCCATCGCCCAAAGGGACTTGCCTATTGGGCAGCCCATGGTGGCCGTTCTGCGAGTGACTGAGTGACTGCATGACTTGCTTCCAGTATATGCCTAGCTTCTGCTTACGAGATATCGATGATATCACGCACACCGCTCCACTTGCCAGAAACGATACAATCAGACCGTAGGGAAGAGCTATCAGGAAGACAGTGAAAGCAAGATAACCAGTGATAGCATAAGCTAGCGCTGTCATGAGAATGAACCCGCGAGACTCATAGGCAACATGATTGGTGAGTGTCTGAATGACTATTGTCAACACAGCTATAGCAAGAAGTGGTACGAAGTCGCCAAGTCGAAATGCTAGTACTACAGAAGCCACCGACGCCAGCAATTCTGCGCCGGCAGCGATAACGATCGCTCCGCCCACGACAAGCACGATCATCTTCGTCAGAACATTACCAAACAAGTTCATTCACCCCTCCTGATGCAGTCGGCAGAACCATTTGTGGTATGACTTCAATCACCCCTCGACTATCCATCCGCATCGAAGCAAGTTCTTTCATTCCGTTCTCGGAGAATCTTGATACCTGCGAATGAGGACTGCCCGTGTTGCGAGTAATGCAGAGATCATGGTCGGCCCACCTTGATATCGAGTTGTGATGGACTGCGCGATTAGTTGAGTCCGGCATCATGCGGCTCTCGCTAGTGATGATGAAATCGATGTTGTTTTGACTCACAATACCTGTCAGCGTCGGTAATACGTCCTCGATAATCTCACGACCCCATAGGATTGGATTATCGCGAGCCAGGTCAAGGACTCGTGTGATTGGGTCAATGATAACTAGAGAAACACCAGCAATCGCGCTAGGTAGTCCTTCAATAAGCGTACATAGCTCTGCCTGATCCTCAGTGAATGTGACTGTGATGTTCTCCATTTTGCCGCCTGAAGCGACTGCATTCTTCTTGAGATGAGACACGAAACTCTTCTTCGCATCAGTATTGATCCATTCAACCCGATGATTCTTGGAAACATCGCAGGCAAGCGCAACAGCGAAAAGTGTCTTGCCCGATCCTGCATCTCCCCACAGGTGAATCAAGCCTCCAAGACCGAGCGCGTACATCAGCGGTCCATTAGACACCAGCAGATTCACGCTCCTCGCTAGCTTCACTGCCTGATTCTGTATACTCAAAGTCCTCAATTAGAAGAAGCTGCCCTGGTTCAGCAGGTTTACTCTTCCGTTTCTTCATTCTCCCAGTAATAATGTCAGTAGCGACAATGGTCACTTCCTCGGTCGGGTCAGATATCTTTGTACCAGAATCGACCGGAGCATCTGGTTCACTTTCTGGAGATACCTCAACAGAGGCTTGTCGAATCTGATCATGAAGTTCGTCATCCTCAGTGAGGCTATCGGAGTGCTCGAGAGGTGCTGCTTCTTCCGGTCGCGGCTCGTCGCGCACGCCCTTTTCATCAATCTTTGCCCTTGACGCAAGGGTAGGCTTCTCGGCACTCCCAGTCTCTTTGTCTATCTCATCCACAGTTTCTTTGAGTGCTACCATGTTGAGACGGTCATCCAAGGCTTCTTTGATACTGGGTCTGAGTGCCCCAATGTCATAGAGGGCGTTGTTCAACTCTGTCAAATGTGCAGCTGCTTCGCCGAATGTTATTCGTTTAGTCAGGTGTCCTGTGAGGCCGACATATGCGAGCGCAAGACTCACCTCCTCTATGTTTCCGCCTAGATGCTCGAATAGCCCTATGAAATGGCGCAGGCCATCGTCTCCGCGAATCACAGGAGATGCGTCAGAGGGGTGGGGAGCCAATCTGACACATTCATCAAGAATAGAACAAGCAACACTGACTGCTGCATCAACGTCCCCTTTGGCAATGGCCGTACCCACAGCGGCCACAAGAGGCGAAACAATGAAGTTGAGGTCGGCAATGAGTTGAAGCCTATCCTTGTTTTCCATAATAGAGCACCTTATTCGAGCGGAGTCGCCTAATTCGCGAAGTTGCTCCTGTTCTCTGATCAGTCTTTCCTGAAATGCCGAAATGCAGGCTCTCGAGGAGTGTAGCAGCCAGCCGCTCACTATACCAGACGCCAGGCTTACTAGTGCAGGCATGATGAACGAACCTGAACCTGCAAGGAGCACAGCGAATGATGTCGATAGACCTATCATGAGAGAGATCAGAGCAAGGATACCAAACCAGCCCTTTGCCAAACCCATTTCAAGAAGCTGCCACTTTTCACTCCCAACGCTCTTCTTCAAATCTGAGAGCTTCAAACGGGAATCACTCTGACTAATGAGAGCGAACTGGTCAGCAGTGACTATTCTGCCGGTATCTGTAAGCCAGGAGAGGTCGAACGTAGGCTTTGCATTCTCAACGATGACATACACGGTCCGAGTTTCATGCATCAGAGACAGAGACCCATGTGACGCGCCCTGCAACAACGGCAGTCGTAGGTGACCCCACGGAGTCAAAACTGCATGTTCATGAAAGAGTTCACCCAGTCCAACATCATTCAGAACCTTGTCGAGGTCTCGACTTATGGTTTCCAGGACTGCAGCTCGGATGGCAAGCCCACCCTTTCCAAATGTAGCTCTTCGCAAGTCCAAGGCATATACGACGTCGACGTGCACGCCTCGAGTTCCCGGAACAGACCCCAGTTTGACCCCTACTGTCAATCCATTTGGATAGTCCGTGGTGATATGACCGGTGAGTTTCAGAGTTTCCAAAACGCCAGTATTATTGGAACTCTGGGTCGTTCCTTTTTCCGTTGTTTCTTCATCAACCTCATTCGTTCTAATCAAACGAGTTTCCAATACTGTTAGTCCTCCTCTACATTGTTTGTCAGTCGTCGATCTAACGCCTCACAAAGGCCCTTGGCTATCTCAGTTGCTTTCTCAAGACCTCCCAAATCTGCTAAGGCAGAAATGGCGTGGAGAAGCCACCTAGAAGTGTCCAGCAAGCCATAAACATCGCCGATGCCTAGCTCAAACTGGTGCGCCAAGTCTTCTATCGAGGTTTCGGTCGTCACAAGATAGCTGATCAAATTATCAAATCCGTCACCGAGTGACATCCCTGTTTCAATTGAAACAACGTGCCTCAAGAGCCATAAGAGCGACTCAACGTCATCAGTCGAAGGGAGCATTGCAAGGGTTTCTCGAACTGTGGGGATCCGTAGATAGAGCCTGCTCACGGCCCGACCAAGACGTGTAGGTCTAATCTTGCCATTGATATCACCCTCGACGAGCCCAAGGCGTATCAGCAGACCCAGAGGGCTCGATTCAGAGAGTGAGAGAGGAATGACGTAATCAGCCAGATTGCCCAGGTCTCTGGCAGCAGCCATTCCTAGGGTCACTAGATGATAGCACAGAATGCCGCTCTCTGACAAGGGTGAGCCACACGAGCACATTGGACCTTCAACAACGCCCGATGATGAAAGACGTACCGAGAAGCGACAGGTGAATTGCCCCCCATCAAGCATCGTAACAATCCCGCCAATTACTGTCTCGTTCTTCTCACGAAGTGACGTCTTGCCAAGTAAGTCCTTGCGGGCAGTCTGAATGGTTTCAAGGAGGGCATGCTGCTCCAAGACCGAAGCCGCCGAGATTTCACCCAACTGCAGAACCCTCATGGGAGCCTTTGAGTCTCGAATTGCACAGAAGACCAAAAAGGATTCACCAAGCAAGCCATTCTCGACATCTTCAATCGATGCTGGGGAAATCATATCGAGAGCAACAAGAAGCTGTTCAGCAAGAGTGTCTGGGTGGGCAAGTGCGCTGTTGATACGATCATATCTGGGAGATAGAACTTCCTTTCCTGAAGTCGCATCTTCAGTGACTTCGAAGTACCGGCGTTTTGCCTCCTCACTCTCACCGGTGCTGCTTCCAATGATGATTCCGAATCCTATCTTGTCATGAGTAGGACGACCTGCCCTCCCCAGCATCTGATGGACCGTATTTGCTGACAGGAATCTTCTATGGTCAGCAGGAGACTTGAAGTTGGAGAGTATCACGGTTCTTGCTGGCAGGTCCATTCCGGCTGACAATGTTGTCGTGGCACAAATGACGCGGACCAATCCTTCATCGAACAATCGCTCAACAATTCGCCGACCATTGAAGCCGAGACCTGCATGATGAAATGCGACGCCATTGTGTAGAAGGGTCTTAAGATCTGACGAGAGGGGCACATACCAATTCTCAACTGAGTTCAACTCGTGATCAAGGCGCGTCTTCTCATCAGAAGTGAACTGGCGCCCCACATCATCGGCGAGTCGTCTAGCCTCCGCTTCAGCTTCCCGACGAGTCCTGTGAAAGATGATTGCCTGTCCATTCGCTTGAACGGTGGTCATCACCAAGTGCCTGATCGTGAGAACCTTGTCACTAGCTGTGATTACTCGATACACAAGAGGAACAGGGCGTTCGTCTGAGATTACAAGACGACATCCCAGCCACTCAGCAAGTTCCTCGGGAGCACCTGTTGTGGCGGATAGTGCCACAATCTGAAGGTCTTGAATGCTTCGCTTTGCCCGAATAATGAAGCTCTCAAGACGAGCTCCTCGGCCAGTTTCAGAGAGCGTTTGAATTTCATCGATGACAATCGTGCCAACCTCCGAGAGACAACTACTTCTGCTTCGCAAGAGTGAATCTGCACGTTCGTACGTCGTGACGATGATATCATTCGCAGCGAGCCCATCTCCATTGTCTTGAAAATCACCTGTGCTCAGTCCGATGGAGATGCCCAAGTGCTCGTATCTTTCTCTCATCGTTCTGAATACCTGAACTGCAAGAGCTCGTAATGGCACGAGAAACAGTCCTTTCTTTCCGGAGGCAGCTGCTCTCAGAAGTGCAATCTCACCGCATAATGTCTTGCCAGAGCCTGTTGGAGAGGAGACCATGATGCTCTCTCCCTCCAAGAGACCTCTGTTGATTGCCTCGGTCTGAATACCCCGGGGTTTCATCCCAGCCTGACTGAGTAGTTTTGTGACTTGTGAGGTCACATCCGAAATCACATTCATACAATTGCGCCCTCCATACCCTCAGTCTGACGAAGTGCCATGCTTCCTTTCATCGTGATTCTGTAGTTTGTATACGATACCCCACTGTGGACCTCATGACCGCGGAGAATCATGCTGGCGTGCTCAAGCCTCGCAAGGACAGCCTCTACGTCAGGATCATTCTCTGAACCACTAGCCACTATGAATCGACGTACAGCCTCCTGAGTCAACGGTTCGTATCTCTCAAGTAACTTCAGGACCCTGATAGCAAGAATAGTACTGCCCGCAGAAACTCTATCAAGCAAAGGCCCTTGATTCGGTGCTGTGCTCGTGTCCTCAGATGATAGCAGGGTGCCAATCCGTTCGGAGTCCTGCTCTGTATCACTCTCCGGTGTCAGTTCTGGAGCTGGGTCGAGTCTAATAGGTTGACAACTCTCAGTCCCATCATGCACAAGGAGCGCAGTGTCATCTTCCATTACTCGAAGATATGACGATTCTCTCGGAGAGATACGGGCTTTAGTATGCAAGGGAGTCGTAATCACATTCAGGCCCAATATGTCGGAAGCCATACTGATGTCTGCTGCCTCGCGCAGCCTTAGTGACACGCACGAAGCCAAAACACCGATAGCTCCTGCAGCCATGTCTGCAGGATGCTCCAATGCTACTACGACTGGACCTCTCTTCTTCATGTTTTCAAGAAGACGCTCACTAAGCGAGTCGTGCTTCATGAAGGTTCGATTCCTCACTCGCATGTTCTCCGGTCCATCAAGAATCACCACTAGATTGGGGTCCGGGCGCAGGCCAGCCAGCTTGATTGAAATCACATTCCAAGCAAAGTGCTCGAGAGATGCAGAGCCCAGAAGAACTCTCACAACAGTCAGCGTAGATTCTGTGAGTCTAGAAGTGGGAACTGTCTGAGTGCCATAGAATGCCTTGGCGGCAGAGCCTTGATGCAATGAACGAACTGCCTCCATTCCAGTCTTCGACTTGTTCGAAGGCGTTGATTCGAGTGGTTTCGAGGTATCAGGAGAAGCTGAAATAGCCTCTTCAAAGCCATTGTTGAGTTGAACATCAGCCAGTGTTGCATTTCCAAGAGTGACGGCACGCGATATTGCCAGCTCAAGCTCAGCGGCACCCCTCAGGTCCGTGGCTGCCACGACTTCAAGGGAAGAGATGAGAAGTGGTACATAGTCGCTTCTTGGGACACCCTCAGAGTCGACTGGATTGAGCACGAAGTCCCTTCCGAGTTCAAGATGCACAGCTCCTTCCGAGAGCCGAGCATAACCAATAGATGCTCTGTTGTTTGTAAAGATGATAATGCGCTTGCCACCACGCAGGAGCTCGGATGTCAGTAGCGCAATGATTCTCATTCTTGATTCGGCAGCTCCTCCGCATATCAGCAAGCCATCCTCCAGTTCAGGGTGAGAGAGGCCTACTGGCGGTCCTGACTGTAAGGTATCCGGATTGATGGTCACGCCTAAGCGATAGTCATCGGATCTCCCTCTGATCGGGGCAAGAAACTGACCGGGAATACTTCTTCCGACCTCGGAAGCCAGCTCTGACCGAAGCTGCACTAGCCATTCAGAGAGTTCTGAACCAACTGCATAGAACGATTTGGATTGGTCGTTAGCGGCAAGCTGTTCGGTACCTTTTTGCAGAGCTTTAGACGGGATGCGCTTCCATTTGGTCATGGGAATCGATGCCTTTACGGCGCACTCGAAGGTATCGCCATCAGTGGGGTTTTTGAATTGGCCCACAGCCGTCACCTGAGAAATCCACAGGCCCCCTCGCCGAAGAACATAGGCTTCAACCTCCCCTTTGGGTATCGCATTGAGATAGTCTTCAACTGCATCAGCAATGCGTTCCTCATCCAGCGCACGTTGGACTCTCTCGGGTCGCATCATCACGGTCAGGCAAAAACCAAACGGGCCATCAACCGCTCGCACAAACGAACTCACATCACCAAGCAGAATGGAGTCAGCAGCTCCGAGCTGTATTCCGACTAGATGATGGACACCTTTGGGTGTCCGGCAGCTCAGGCCCATGAGGTCATCAGCGACAGAGCAAAGCATGTCCGCTTGCTTCACCTCAATCCAAAAGCCTTCTGGCAAGACAATCTTGTCCAAGTTCGTTCGGACGGAGGGCATCAATAGGACCAGCGCAACAACTGCAATTCCGGCAATGAGCGGGATGAGCGGGTCATACAACCCCACGGCTATACAGATGAGAGAGATGAAAGCAGGTAGAGCAAGAGAGCGACTCTGAGTCCTCTCGTCCCATCGTATCTCGGTAGAAGAGGAAGAGGAGTAGTCAGAGTCAGAAAACTCCTTCAGAGGATCGGATTCAGGTCTTGTCCCAAGTATCAAGCGTTTCGGCATTCTCTCAACCCTCCTTTGTGAGAATCATTCGCTGTGATAGACGCTGCAACATCTCGAGCACGTGGCGTATTCTCTCGACGTATGCAGTGTCACCACCTGCGATGATCATAGATCTATTGCCAGCTAATAGAATCTCAGGCATATTGCCGGAGCCCAGCGCAGGTGCACCGTGAGCGACAAAGAGAGGCAGACGCGTAAGCACGGTCCAATGATAGTTGTGACCTACTTCCAAGAAGTTCATGATTGCCTCTGGATTCACACCTTCGGGAATTTCGATTCCAGAGCGTTGTTCAGACAGCGACATGGGTCTCAAGACCTCCTGCTGTGGATGTTATGATATCGGCGAAGCTAGCGTTGACCACAGGAAGATGAGGATAGGCAGCTCTCATCGACCGCTCCAGAATCATGGAGTCAGCACTGATTATCTTTGCAAGGTTGTCAACCTGACCTAAGCTGTTCCAGAGCCTCAATCCCCTTCTCCGAACTAGATAGCCCACTCTTGTTGATTGGTCGCCTATCGGTCTGGTGATGAAAAAGACTAATGTTCCCCCGGGCTTGTCCAAGAATCGAGTGTACATAGACTGGAGTACCTTTCGACCGGAATGACTTAGGTCAATGCCAATAGGAACACTTGAGAGGATCTTTGCTGAGGCAACCTCGACTGTCCAAGAACGAATGATGGCCACCGCGCCGTGCTTGGCATCCCAGAGAACCCGTGGGCTGGATGAAGATGAAAGATGAATTACTAATGCTGCGATATATGCGGCTAGCCCAGCGCCAGCCGTAATAATACCTACAAGGTCTCCAGGAGCAAGGTAGATCTTGAGCACAAAGATGACTGTCAGAATGGTCAGGCCGACCAGTTTCAATTCGTGAAAAGCGTGTAGTTGCATCATATCTATCGCAGCCTCACCCGATTGAATTGTGTGATTGCTTCCTTCATTTCAGCGGGGTCATTGTATGGCCAGATGTCCGATACGATTTCATCCCCAAAGACCGACAGATGCTGTAGAAACCTACTATCAAGAAGAACAATCACACCAGAATCATTTGGAGAGCGTCTCAGTCTTCCAACCAACTGTGCGACCTGTCTGATTGATGGTACGACAGATGCATAGTAGTAGCCCATGCCATGCCCGAACTTGCTATCATACCAGCTCTGTAGGGCAGTCTGATAGCTTGTCGGAGGGCTGAATGGTATGCCTACACCGACGATCAGGTCAATCATACTGGAACCTGCACTGACAAGATCGATTCCTTCCGAGAATTTGCCGCCATATACGCAGAACATGGCGCATGGGCCTTGTGAAATCGCTTGGGCAACGGTTTCGAGCATGGCATCTCGCGTTTCTACTAATGCTTCCCGAAATCCAGTATCTATGCTGTAGCTCATGACCTCGCTCATCATTTTGTAGGATGGAAATGCAATGAGCGCACTCTTATTCGCAGGCATGGTACAGAGAGCAGCAGAGATCCTTGCTGCAACATCTCGCCATAATTCTGGGTTGCGTTCCTTGTACCGCGTGTTCAGCATCTTATCGATGAGTACTAATCGTGTTCCTCGGGGGTACGGGCTTGTGAGGTCTTCTGATATTGCGTTTGGCACGCCCAAAAGATGCTCGTAATAGTCCAGCGGGCGGAGAGTTCCAGACATCAGTACAGCAGATCTAGCTCCTCTGAGAATTGGAGCAGTCAATCCTGCAGAGTTAAGTGGTTGTATCATGAGAGAAGAGGTTGATTTTGGTAAGTCATCAGAGAATGAACGATCCACATGCAGGGTAACGTGCCAACCATCGCTTCGTGCAGCTCTCTGAGCAGTGTAGAGGAACTCAATGAGTCTATCAAGAGGTGTTTCAACAAGACTGGCATTCTCAGGGTCACCAAGCTCTGGTCTGCCCACGTGATGCAATATGTCTAGGTCCTCATCCTTGATGAACCTAGGTGCAACATCCCATTTGTCAAGAGGACGCTCCGTCTGTTTCTGCATAGTGTCCAGGTGAAGCATCATGCTCTCCCAAAGAAAGTCTATGGCCTCGCGAATCCACGATACGCCTGTTTCTCGGACCACGAACTGGCTATTCTCTTTCAGCCATCGGATATCGTCGTTGCTTAAAACCGATGTTTCAGCATCAAGGACGTGCCCTGATAGATTGTGAGCCTCATCGATGAGCAGGTCCACTTCATTGAGAGAAAGCCCTAAGGATGAGAGGAGAGCCTCTCGGACTCGTGACTTGAATATATAGGAATAAGGTCCGATGACTACCATACTTCCACGAGCGCACCACCGCATAATCTCGTAGGGACAGTAGCCATCCTGCTCCGCTCGTTCTTCAGCTCTCTCTCTCGTGACAACCCCAGTATCAAGTAGGTCCCCTATTGCCCTGCGTCCATCCTCATTGATGGTAATCTTGCCATCAGTACTGCTTCGCTTGTAGAGATTCCAATAGTGGATGCATTGCTCAGTCTTTATCATACTTGCACACGCTCGCATGAAACCTGTATGACTGAGCGATTCCATCTGATGACGAATGGGGCAGACATGGACTCGAGATACCATCGTGGTGGCAGCCAAATGAGGCACTGCACTTCTGAGCACTTCAAGCTCTGTTTCAAAGACCTTAGATTGGGAATGAGTGCGCGTCAGAGCAAAAAGATGAGCGAATTGATCAGTAGCTCGACAGGCAAGATATCCGGAGAGCACCGCGATTGTCTTGCCAATCCCACAATCTGCATGAAGAAGTCCGACCGTATTCGAGGAGAAAGCCTTTGCAGCTAGGCTAACAGCTCTCTCCTGATGTTGCCGGGGAGAGTAGGGGAAATAGACCATAGGGTCAGTTGTCGCCACGCTCACCTTTATTCCTCCAATCTTAGGCAAGACTCGCTCCGATGAATAGTGAACCTCAATGAGAAGTACTTCTGGAGGAGTCGTTGAAACCGCCACATCAGATCAACAGAGTCGTAGTGTGCCTCCTTCTTCCCCATCTTCTCAACAATTTCAGGACTGAATCCCTTCTGGCGAGCAGCCTTCCAGAACCAAGATTCAACGTCGCTCATTGTTGAATGCAGATTTTCTAGAGAGGTTTCTACAATAGACATCAGAAGATGGACTGCCTTCTTGGGTTCACCAGGTAACTCAGAAGCCCTCACACCGCTTGGCAGGTGGACAGCGACGCCTTCTGCACTGTCTAGGTGCACTTCCTGAGGAACACCCTTGGAACCACGAAGAGTTTCGAGAAGAGAGAGTATTCTAGGTAACTGCGAGAGAAATGGTTTGCTGATGTCAGGGTCTCTCCATTCAACGCGCGTCACGACGAATATCTGAGGATCAGGGCCATCGCATCGCTCTAGAACAGATACCCTATGTGGCGTTTCTCTGAGCAAGAGGTTGACTAGATTGATCATCGACCACTGCGGAATGCACGCCGCTGACCTATTGGCCGACAAGGGATCTGAAAGGCTATCGGAGCTAGCCATCGGACAATACCTCGCGTGTTACAGTAATATTCGCGCCATCATTGACAATCAAGCCCTCCGACTCCAGAGTTTCTAGGAACTTCATTGCGCGGCCAAGCTCTATCCCCGCCTCACTGCACTCCCTCATCACTTCCTCAAGTGAGGTGGGTTTGCCCCGTTTGAGGTCTACTTGTGCCTCAATGATATTGTATACTCTCCTCTTGACACCTAGTCCACGTGGAGGGCTTCCCTCTGAAACCGCCGTTGAAGAATGTGATTCAAGAGCAAGTTCCCGTGCCAACGTCTTGGCCTCTTGCGTCGTCGCTGCGTAGACAGATCCAGTTTCGTGTAGAACGAGACTGCCACATAGACCACATCTGGAGAGATCCTCTTCACGCTCTACTTGGCTGTAGCCAATGTTGTTGCATCTCGCACAATGGTAGATTCGGAACATACCCCGGTTTCTGCTCACGCATCGTCACCTGCCGGGACTGACTCGGCCGCTGCAGCGAGCCCCTCGTCTTCCGAATCGGAGTCCAGTGCACCTGCCTCCTCCTGAACGTTGATCCCTCGCTTCTCGAAGTACTCTAATACATCAGGCTCATGCTCCTTCTTTGCCTTGGAGTCAGAGTAGAAACCACCCCAGCCTACATACACGTCAACATCGAACTCTGGCAGGCCGGCGTTGTCCTGCAGTTCGATCTTGCGAATATCAGCCTTGGTCCTGCGTGTATAGAATCTGTAGTCACTTGCATGCGAAATGATATGCCCACCGACAGGCGCGTTGGGATTGCCTCCGTAGCTTGAAATCTTGGCCATGACTTGGTTCGTATATGCAAAGATTGCTTCTGTTGCAGCAGCTGTACGTCGCATGTGATTGAGAAGAGTATTCATGTCCTGTTGTCGGACACGCATAGACTCGAGCCCTGTGTACTCGGCACGAAAGAGACCAGTGAAACTGTCAATCACAACAAGCTTGTAGTTCTGTTCTGCGCAGAGCTGAGGAATGCTCTCAAAAATCTCAGCAATCTGGCCAGAAAGCACAATCTCAGCACGCCCAATGTTGCCGAGCGCGATATCGGGATCCAGGCCCTGCCTGACCGCATTCGCTCTAATCACCCAAGGTTTGAAACTTGACTCAGTATCAAGCCAGAGAACCCTACCTTCAAGCCCGCCCTGTTTATGTGGGAGTTGGGCCATCACTGCAAGCTGCGAGACCCACTGTGTCTTTCCGCCCCGGGCAGGCCCAAATATCTCGACGATGGACCCGACTTCAATGCCGCCAAGAAGGCATTCGTCAATCTTGCCGACCCCAGTCTTCAGCCGAGGTTTGGTTGCCATTTCCTGCTCGATTTCAAGCCCAGACCGAAAGCCGAACTTGCCGATGAGCTGACGAGCATTCCTGATTATCTTGTCAGTAGTACCCTCTCCTAACTTTGTACGCTTCAGGAGCTCTACAGGATTCTGCACTGCAAGAAGCTCAGCTGTGGTAACATAAGCCTCCCGAAGTCTCTTGGCCACTGCAGGGCCTACGCCAGGCACAGCTTCGAGTTCGGTCATGGAGTCACCTCATCTTCAAGCTGCTCAGCAACCGGTCCTTCCAGAGGAACAAGACGCGAGAAGGCTGGAAGATCGTACACAGGAATAACGATTTCACCATGCGATCTAAAGAGTCTCAAGCCATTCAGCAAACGAGCTACGTTCTCCTGGCGAGCCAGAGGCACACGAAAATAGAGCCCTTCAGGACATACTTCACCTACAATGCTGACATAGCCCCCAAGAGCGTCGAATGCACTTCCCACAAGGCCGTCGCCATAAGTAGGGGCAGTACCAGGCTCCGCAGGTACAACTTCACCAATCGTCCGTATCATATCATAGATATCATGGATGAAATCACCCCAAAGCCACTCAGGGGTCCTCGGGCCCATAATCTGAAGACCAGCTGCTGCACCTGACAACCATGACGCTTGGGGCAGGCTATATGTTTCACGGGGAATACTGTAAATTACATCATCAACCATCAAATTAGATTTCTACCTCCTCACTGACTTGTATGCTACTTGCGACCTGCGGAAGGGGTTTCAGTGACGTGAGCCAATCCTTCAGGCCAACAATCATCGGATTCTTCAGTTGATTTGTGCTGAGAACCGATACGAGTAGAGCTTGAGATGCAGCAACGATTCTTTGTAGCCCGGTTTCACGGTCGGAATATGTCAGGGGTGTGAACCAAGCCATTGTTGCATATCCGCTCTCACCAGCCAACATCTCCCTCCAATCGACGTCCCAATCTCCTACAATCGGGTCTCGCCTTAGAGTCCCCAGCAATACATCGGTCCAGTCCGTCCACCGCTTCATGAATGCAGTGAGAACCGATGCAAGTGCTTTCAAGCCTCCACCCTTTCGCTCAGCCAAACCTTCAAAGACCAGGATGAATCTGGTTACCTCTTCGCGTGAAATTGCGCTAAGCACCACACCATTGTTTGTTGACAGTGCGAGCTGCGCGAGCCCTGGCACCAATCCAGGAATATCACAGGGTTGATAGCGTCCTCTCTGACTAGAGTTGATCTTCTGAAATGGTGAGAGAATGTCGCTCCTCAGTCCAACAACCATCACAAGGTTAGTGGCCCTGTCATGCCCGTTGTACCGAAGCTTAGCAGTGAGAATACTGCGATCGCTGCTATTGAACATGACCTGAAGGACGAGAGTGACATCTACGGTGGTGTGTGCTTTCACACCTCTTACTGCTGCGGCTAGTTGTTCGTCCAGTTGCGTAATCATCTCATGCACCGTACAAGAACAACTGCCACTCAAAGATAGTTCAATCTACCCAGAGGAATAGAAGCTTGATATGAGAAGTCTGAATCCGCCTATCACGATTATGACGGCCATTGACGGCCTAATCGCATTCCATAGGGCCCCATTGAGTCTGGAGAAAGCTCATGTTACACTTCTGGGTAGCGTGGGAGTACAGTTCTGCAAGTCAGACGAATCATCGATAATACATACAATCTCCTGTCGAGAGAAGAAGAAATTCCTATTGATTGAAACCGAGTCCCGATCGATGTGCTGGATGGGAGAAGAAGATGAGAACCGCCTACTAACTTAGGACCAAGAAAGACAAGGGAGAATGCTCTGACTTTTGCAGTTTGGTACTAACACGGATAGTAGAAGTCTGACAATAGCCGAGTGCGGAAAGAAAAGAGTCACGATAGCACGAATTTGCCAACGAGAGTCCGTTGAACCAGCTATAGAATCCCGGACAGATAGCATAGAGGAGTTCTATGAACGACAGAGCAGACAATAATCAGTACTGAGATGCACATTCCAACAGGTAGGGCTACTTAGTCCAAACTGCTAGAGGCAAGATGAGAGATGTCAATTATGAGTAGGCTTGTTCCAATTCTCGCGAAGAGAAAGGCAAAGGAGATTGAGAACATCCTGAATAATCCTATAGATTTGACCGAAAGCAAACTCAAATCGATTCTTGAGGCGCATAAGAATACTGCATTTGGCAAGGACCATGGATATGAATCAATAAGGACACCTGAGCAGTTCAGCGAACGGGTGCCTTTGTATGACTACTATTCCATGCAACCTTATTTCGAACGAATCCACGAAACGCCAAATCTTCCCATTCTGACTGCAGATCCCGTGATATGGTACGTTCAATCAAGTGGTACGAGTGGAAAGCCCAAAGCTCTGCCAATCAGCAAGTCTGGATTGGCGGACTACTCAAGGGCCAGCATGCTCTTCATGATGTCATTCATCAATGCGGGAAAGGAGCACAGGAGAGTCTTCGATGGCACGATGCTGACGTTTGCTGCCCCTGCACGTCTTGGAGATATCAACGGTGTTCCTCTAGGTTACATGACAGGAATCTCGCGGGAGTTGATAGCAAATGCACTACTGAGGAAATTGATCAAGCCTGGAGAAGAGATATTCAACATGACCGATATTACCGAAAAACTCTGGGCGTACGCGAAGTATGCAGTGCGTGAGAATGTTACGGGTTTGGCAGGTATAACAACTCTGGCTATCTCGTTCGTCAGAAAGATGCAGAATGAATTTGGCCCTTCTCTTCTCACCCACTTCAGGGGTACCAAACATGAGAGTAGAATTCGGGAGTCTTTGAGGGATGATGGCTCTCTGGACCTACAAACACTGTGGCCGAATCTCATTCTGATTGGCGCTACAGGCATCGATGCAGATCCCTACAAGTCGTGGCTCTCAAAGACGTTGCCGCAGGCGGTTCTATGGGACAATTATGCGGGGTCAGAGGGAATCTACGGTACGACGTTGCTTCCGCACACCAATAACGGTATTCAACTGCTGCCTCACATCAACTACTTTGAGTTCATTCCAGAGTCGGAAACTGAAAAGGATGAACCCAAAGCAATCCCTCTCTCTGAGGTGAAGAAGGGGAGAAGATACGAGATTGTGCTAACGAATCTGATGGGTTACACACGATACAGGATTGGTGATATGCTCACATTCATTGATACAGAGCCCTATTCAGTTCATAGGATTGGAAGGAAGGGAAGGGTCGTCAACCTGGCCGGCGAGAAACTGACAGACGCACATGTCAATCAAGGGGTCACTATGGCTTGCAGAAAGACAGGGGCAGAGCTAGTGGACTATACCGTCGTGGGAATGATTAGCGGTAGTAGGGCACACTATACGATTTCTGCAATGTTCCAGAACCAAGTGGACCTCGCTGACTTCGCAGCGGCATTTGATGAAGCTGTTATGGAGAACAATGGCGAGTTCAAGCATTCGCTGGAGTTCGGGGCGCTGGATCCCACAATTGCAGTCAGAATGGTTTCATCCTATACGGAGAGAATCATGGCGGCCACACATATTCAAGCAAAATCGAAACCGCTCACGACAGATGAGTCCCTACTAGCTTCAATCGAAACCTAGTTGTGAGTGAAGCCAGCTCCTGAGTGGCACAGTAGAGATGTCCTACAGTTGCCGCCACCAACAGGTGATTGACTGCTCTCCTGTTTCCTCGGAACAATACTGGGATCACTAGTCACTGTCAAAGATGGACTGCCTCATATCTGACACATCAGTCATTCGAGTGACCAGACCACGAAGCTTCATTGCTAGTTTCCGATTCCCTAGCGAAATCGCACCGACAACTATATCGTCCTTAATGACAGCCTTGTAGTATGTGCCCTTCTTTTCGTCGGCAGAGACTAATACTTCAAAATCAGGCGATCTTGGATTGATTACTCCGATGCTTGAAAGGTCGATTCCTACGACCTGTAACGTATTTGAGGCGATGATGCCCTCGAATCTCGTGCTTCGGTGTCTGAGCATATTCTTCGCTGCTACCCTGGCGCTCGCAGTCGCCCAAGGAATGATTCCATTCCATTGGCCATTCCATTCCATACAATCGCCCGCGGCATACACGCCTGATGCTGACGTCTGCATGTAGTCATCAGCGACTATTCCACGGTTCACCTTGATGCCGGAGTTCTTGTCAATCTGAGTATTCGACCGAACCCCTGTGGC
>Ga0153915_10000523_pt1 | contig 35459 bp, 33 predicted proteins | sample Opewatmetagenome_2_FD_107003 | JGI IMG/M metagenome (GOLD analysis project Ga0153915, IMG submission 107003) | Freshwater wetland microbial communities from Ohio, USA - Open water 3 Core 3 Depth 3 metaG | ecosystem: Environmental > Aquatic > Freshwater > Wetlands | place: USA: Ohio, Lake Erie... | reverse complement strand
TTCTCTCGGTAACATTTATTTATGAGGCAATAGGTTGATTTGGCAGTTTGAAGCATTGACGGTCATGAATAAAGATTCTGTATCTGAAGCATAAGAAAATTATGTTTCCCGTTGGATTTAAAGTTTGTAAATTTCCGCATGACAGTATTGCCGGAAACCTGCCCGCACGTAAACCCTCGCGCCCATGGATGTTGCCTGTAAAACGATCTCTTTAAAACCGGATTTTTTCGCGTATTGCATTGCCGCCCTCGTTATTCCAAGGCCGCATCCTTTATTTCTACAGGCGGGAAGAGTGGATACGTAATATATGCCTGCCGTATTTTTATGCATGAAAAGCAGCGAGGTGGCTGCCGGTATTCCGTCGAGATAGGCAATAAAAAGCTTTTGCGGTGATTGGGCGTCGAGTTTAAATGAGGAAACAAAAGCACCATATTGATCTCTGGCGCGGGGTGGCATTTCAAATCCATCGAAAGAAGCGGTTTCCCATGTAGAGAGATCGTTATCGTTTTTAACTTCAGAGATTTTTATGTTGTCCGTCGGCTGTATGTCTGACAATGAATCATTCAAATCCGCAACCATGCAGGGAATGCTGGCAATCAAACGCATTCCGGAATTTTGCAACAATCTTCGGGTTTCGGATGATTGTCCGCTGGGATATACCCACCACCAGAAACGCAGATTCAATTTTTTGTAATATTCTTTTATTGCATCAATGTGTTTTTCGTCTTCATTGTTTAAAGGATTTTCATTCCATACCCAGTTGATGTCGGAAACAGCTACGCCGGTGTTCATTGCGCAAATTGATTCAGCCTGCATCAGCGAAGAATTTAAACTTCCCCAGTATCGGCTGACGGCAAAAAAATTTTCTTCAATTTGTTTGATTAAATCCATTTAAGCAATGCCGGCATGTTTTGTCCAACTCGAACTCTTCCACAGCGGATCTATATAATCCTGATTAGCAGTCGCAGTCTGCAACCCGCATTTAATGGCAAAATAACGATGCAGGGCAAGACAGCCGGTTAATTCCGGATGAAATACCGTAACCAGTATAGATTCAGTTTCCGCCGCCGCGATGTAATCGTCAATTTTGAGAAGAATTTTAACATCAGCAGACGCATCAATGATTTTAGGCGCGCGAATAAAAGTCAGTGGCAAAGGCTGCGCGGCAACAGCGGGAATCAGTGCCTTGGTGACAAAACTATCAAGTTGACTGCCGAAGCTGTTGCGTTCAATGGTCATATTGATCAAACCAAGGCAGGGAGTTTCACCGACTACTTTATTTGCCAGTAAAATCGCTCCCGCGCAGGTGCCCCAGATTTTCATCCCCCGGCTATGGACCTGAAGAATTACTTCCTTGATTTCAAAAATATTAAGCAGTCTGGACAGGCAGGAACTTTCACCGCCGGGAATAATCAATCCGGCAAGATCGTCAAAATCAGTTGCCTGCTTCACTCTTTTATAAGCGATACCCAATCGTTCCAGGTGTTCCAGATGTTCATGAACGCCACCCTGCAAATCCAGAACGCCGATGAAAGACGGTTTATTGCCCACTAAACGCAAACTCATAAAAACTACCAGCCGCGTCCCGCTAAAATTTGTTCAGGCGGAATTTGGGAAATTTCCAGACCGGGCATAGCTTCTCCCAGGTCCATCGAAGCTTCCAGAACTTTTTGGGGATCATTAAAATAAGCGGTTGCCTTGACTATTGCCCGTGCGCGCTTGGCCGGGTCCGCTGATTTGAAAATGCCGGAACCGACAAAAACACCATCGCATCCCAATTGCATCATCAAAGCGGCATCCGCCGGAGTAGCAATACCGCCCGCCGCAAAATTAACCACAGGCAGACGCCCCAGCTCTCTTACTTTTAATGCCAGTTCATAAGGAAGGCCGTTTGCCTTGGCAAAACCGGTCACTTCCTCCACCGGCATTTGCGCCAGCTGACGGATTTCACGGTTCATGGTTCTCATATGACGGACAGCCTCGACAACATTTCCAGTTCCCGCTTCTCCTTTGGTACGGATCATTGCAGCACCCTCGGCCATGCGGCGCAGTGCCTCGCCTAAATTACGCGCTCCGCAAACAAACGGAATCGAGAATTTTGTCTTATCAATGTGGCATTCTTCATCAGCCGGAGTCAATACTTCGCTTTCATCAATGTAATCGATACGCAGGGCTTCCAGAATCTGGGCTTCTACAAAATGACCGATACGCGCTTTGGCCATAACCGGAATAGTCACGGCTTTTTTAATTGCGGCAATCATCGAAGGGTCCGACATTCTGGCCACGCCGCCGTCTTTGCGAATATCCGCAGGCACGCGTTCCAGAGCCATTACCGATACGGCCCCCGCTTCTTCCGCGATTTTTGCCTGCTCAACATTTGTTACATCCATAATGACGCCGCCTTTGAGCATCTGCGCCAACTGGACATTTAATTCATATCTTTTTGCATCCACTTTAAATAGCCTCCTGACTTAATACATTATTATAATACTTCAGAAACGCATTGCATAGCAGAAAAATAGTCAAACTACCAAAGCATTCTCGTTTTGATTTGTTTATTGTTCAAATATTGCTTGATTTCAGAAATTGTATAGGTGCGGTAATGCACCATGGAAGCAATCAGAGCCGCATCTGCATTGCCCTTGGTCAATACTTCCGCCAGATGTTCAGGCTTTCCAGCACCCCCTGAAGCTATGACCGGAATCCGCACATTATCGGAAATAAGTGCAGTTAAATTAAGCTCATAGCCGGTTTGCATACCGTCCGCATCAATGGAATTAAGGCAGATTTCACCGGCTCCCAGCTTTTCTGCTTCCTTTGCCCACCAAAGAGCATCAATGCCTGTAAATTTTCTTCCGCCGTGTATTACTATTTCGTAGCCCGAAGGAATTTTGGCCGATGCTTCCACTTTCTTTACATCCATGCCCAGTACAACACACTGGCTGCCGAACGCTTTAGCTCCTTCGGTGATAATTTTCGGTTCGTCCACGGCCGCGGAATTGACACTGATTTTTTCCGCTCCCGCTAAAATTACGCGTCGCATATCATCCACATTACGAATGCCGCCGCCTACAGAAAAGGGAATGAAAATGGTTTCCGCCACACGCCTCACCACATCAATCATAATGTCGCGCTTGTCGGACGATGCCGTAATATCGTAAAAAACGATTTCGTCCGCGCCCTGTTCGTAATATTCCCGCGCGGCTTCGACCGGATCGCCGATATCAACATTGCCCTTAAATTTAATACCCTTGGTGAGCAGGCCTGCGCGCACGTCCAGGCAGGGAATGATCCTTTTACTTAACATTGCCCCTCCAAGCGCAGAAATTCCTCAAAATCTGCAAGCCGGGACGCCCGCTTTTTTCCGGGTGAAACTGCGTGGCCACAAGATTTTCTTTAGCCAGTACCGAGCAGAAAGTCATACCGTATTCTGTTGTTCCTAAAACAGCTGTTTCATCAGAAGGAGCCGGATAATAAGAATGCACAAAATAAAATTCGGCCTCAGGCGAAATGTCCGCAAAAACCGGATGACTGCGGCGCAGAGTTACGCCGTTCCAGCCCATGTGCGGAATCTTTAATGTCTGACCTTCGGAAGATAATTGCTCAGGGAAACGTTTTGTTGAACCGGGGACAAGGCCGATGCAGGCGGTGTCGTTTTCCTCTGAGTAATCCAGAATGATCTGCGTACCCAGACAAATACCCAAAAGCGGTTTACCGGTTTTCATGAATTTTTTCAGCCAGACATCAAGCTTTTTTTCACTGAGATATGCCATTGCTTCACCCGCCGCCCCAACGCCCGGGAAAATGACATGCGATGCCGCATCAAGCTTTTTTGTGTCATCGGTGATGACAAAATCCTGCCCTATATTCTGTAGTGCCCGCGCCACGCTGGTGATGTTTCCGGCGTTATAATTAATTATGGCTATCATCTATAGTCTCTTCTGGAAATATGAACAAATATGCATTTAGCAATTTTTATGCTCAATTTACAGTTAAATTTTATCCTTTATATAATATTTACCCTGATAGGAATCCCGCCTCTCCAATTCCTTATTTATTGAGTTCAGGACATCTAATTTATTCATCGCCCAGTCCGGCGCAAGGAAAATATCGCGGTAACCGTCGGCAGTCAAGCGCTGAATTACCATTTCAGGCGGCAGCACTTCCAGAACATCTGCGGTTAAAGAAACATATTTATCCCTGGTTATCATATTTATGGTTCCCTTTTTGTACATTTCGCCCAAAGCAGTTCCTTCGAGCGCGAGCAGGGAATGAATTTTTATGCCGTTCACAGGCAGTGCAGCAATGGTTCCGGCTGTAGTCAATACATCTTTGTCGCTTTCTTCCGGCAAACCTATAATAATGTGAACACAAATGTTCAGGCCATTCCCGGCAAGCCTGTTTACCGCATCCAGGAATTGCTGATAATTATGCCTGCGATTAATGAAGCTCAAAGTCTTGTCATGAACGGATTGCAGGCCCAACTCGACCCAGATGTGATATTTTTTCGCATAGCCGGAAAGCAGCTCAATAACATCCGGGCCAAGGCAATCCGGCCTTGTGCCGATGGAAAGACCAATGACATCTTCCTGCCTGAGAGCTTCATCATAGAGCGCCCGCAGTTTTTCTACAGGCGCGTAAGTATTTGTAAATGTTTGGAAATAAGCAATATATTTCGACGCCTGCGGTTTGTAATATTTTTTGCCGGCTGCAATCTGTTCGGCAACTGAAGGCAGATTGCCCATCTGGCGCAGCTTTGATCCTCGTCCATCGCAGTAGATACAGCCGCCTGTGGCTGCAAGACCGTCGCGGTTGGGACAGGTAAATCCGGCGTCAATCTGGAGTTTGTGGACAGTACAGCCGAAGAGATTGCGCCAGTAGCTTTTCAGATCGTAATAATTTTTAGAGTTTTTCCAAAAATCAGGTTTGGTCAAAGCCGCCTCTTTTTTTATGTTGTGTTTTTATATTCTATGCCGTAAAAAACTGTAATTCCCGTGAATGCGGGAATCTTTATCTGTAAAAAACTTTTACTATTGATTTAATACAAGAGCAAGTGTTTGATTTGAACAATGGATAACATGATTGATAATTATGATGTTGCGGTGATCGGCGGCGGACATGCCGGCTGTGAAGCCGCCCTTGCCTGTGCGCGGATGGGTTGCCGGACAATTTTATTTAATATTAATCTGGATTCAATAGCGCTGATGTCGTGCAATCCGGCAATCGGAGGCTTAGCCAAAGGTCAACTGGTCAAGGAAATTGACGCTCTCGGCGGAGAGATGGGCAAGGTTACCGATAAAACCGCCGTGCATTTTCGCATGCTCAATGCTTCCAAGGGACCTGCCGTTCATTCTTCCCGGATGCAATGCGACAAACAGCTTTACCGCCTGACAATGAAAGCTGTAGTCGAGAATCAGCATAATCTCCATATCAGGCAGTCTATGATAGAGAGCCTTGTGATTGAAGACGGCACGATAAAAGGAGTTCTGGATCAAAGCGGCTATTTTTACAGCGCGAAAAAAGTCATCATTACAACAGGCACTTTTTTAAACGGCCTTGTACACGTCGGTTCTTCGCAAACTCCTTCCGGCCGTGCCGGAGAACTTGCTTCTATAGGACTTGCCGACAATCTCAAAAAACTGGGTTTTGATATAGGCAGAATGAAAACGGGCACACCGCCCCGCCTGTGCGCTTCCTCAATTGATTTTTCCCGGCTGGAGCGACAGGACAGCGACCCCGAACCTCAGCCCTTTTCCTTTACCACCAAGGCTCTGCGATCGGAGCGTCTGCCTTCTTATTTTTCCGCAACATCCGCCGAAACACATCGTGTGATTCGTGAGAATATTCAGTTCTCGCCGCTTTATTCCGGAGTCATAAAAGGAGTAAGCGCCCGCTACTGTCCTTCACTGGAGGATAAAGTGATGCGGTTCGGCGAGCGCGAAAGTCATCCGGTAGTGCTGGAGCATGAAGGACTGGACACGCAGGAAGTATATGCCAAAGGCCTGGGCAACTGTCTGCCGCTGGAATTGCAGTATAAAATCGTTAATAGCGTGAAAGGTTTGGAACAGGCCCGGATCATGCGTCCGGCATATGCTATCGAATATGATTTCGTTCAGCCCACGCAGCTCAAACAAACCCTGGAGACAAAGCTGGTTGCCGGTCTTTATCTGGCAGGTCAGATAAACGGCACATCCGGTTATGAAGAAGCAGCGGCGCAGGGTCTTTGGGCGGGTATCAACGCCGCCCGCGCCGTACAGGGAGCGCCCGCCTTTATTCTGGATCGCTCCGAAGCCTACATGGCTGTTATGATCGATGACCTTGTTACGCGCGGCGTGGATGAACCCTATCGCATGTTTACCTCGCGCGCTGAATACCGCCTCATTCTGCGGGAAGACAATGCCATCATCCGCTTAATGGGCAAGGGCTGTGAGCTGGGGCTGATAGACCGGACACATTATGAGGAGCTTCAGGACCGGATAAAAAAGATTGAACAGGGTATTGAACACCTCAAGGCATCATCCGTAAAACCGACGGTGGAAACAAACGAGCAACTGGCTAAACTAAATACTCCGGCCTTAAATAATCACACTACGCTTTACGGGCTGCTGAAACGTTATGAGTTGTCTTATGACAATCTGGCCGTTTTTTCCGGGTGGCAACCCCAGCCTGATCGTTTCGTTAAACAGCAGATTGAAATTGAAACCAAGTACGAAGGCTATATCAAGCGGCAGTTCGATGCCGTTAAAAAATTAAAGGAACAGGAAAAAAAGAAAATTCCACCGGACTTTGATTATTCAACAGTTCCCGGCCTTTCCAACGAGCTTCAGGTAAAGTTGACCCGTATCGCTCCAGCCACTATCGGTCAGATGGAGCGGATTCCCGGCATGACCGAGGGCGCGATTTCAGCGGTTCTTATTATGATGAAAAAACAGGAACTTCAGGGTGGCTTTAAAAATGAAAAAGATGAGACAAACTAAAATTACTTAGTGATTTTACAACATTTTTCTTTTAAGAAAAAAAGTGTTGTGGTAATAAATATAAAGATAATTAGTTATTTTCTTAAAAACTTTTAGATATATAAAATGGATACGTTTAGTTCCCAAAAACGTTCTTGGATTATGGCGCAGGTTAAGTCTAGCGGCAATAAATCTACTGAGATGAATTTGCGCGCAGTATTAAGAGCAAATGGGATAACGGGGTGGCGAAGAAACTATCAATTATTTGGAAAACCGGACTTTGTTTTTCCTGGGAAGCACGTTGCCGTATTTGTAGATGGATGTTTTTGGCATGGGCACCCCACAAAGTGTCGCATACCGAAGACAAACAAGGCCTACTGGGAATTGAAAATCGCCCGTAACATGGAGCGGGATCGACTTGTAAAGTTAACTTTACAAAAAAAAGGCTGGAAAGTGGTTCGAATATGGGAAGATAGCGTCAAAAAACAATCAACGCTTTCAAGAATTCGAAAGGCACTTGGGTAAAATGGTAAATCAACGAACAGTTGCAGAATTTTTTGCTGGCATTGGTCTAATGCGCATGGGGCTTGAACAAGCAGGTTGGGTCATTAAATGGGCTAACGATATTGATGAAGATAAGATGAACATGTACAACGGGCATTTCACTAATGACAAAGCCCGTTTTATACTTGACGATGTACATGCTCTTTCTGCAGACGATATTCCCACTGTTGCATTGGCGACAGCATCTTTTCCTTGCAATGATCTTTCTTTGGCGGGTGCTCGTCGAGGATTATCTGGACAACATTCCAGCGCATTTTGGGGATTTGTTAAGGCTTTGAAATTAATGGGCAGAAGACGCCCGCCTCTCGTTATGCTGGAGAATGTATCTGGGTTTCTTACATCGCATAATGGTAATGATTTCAGGGAATCTTGTTTAGCCTTGAATGAACTCGGTTATGATGTTGATGCATTAATGATCGATGCATCCCTTTTTGTTCCGCAGAGTAGACAACGTTTATTTCTGATAGGCAAAGGCATGAAGCAAACACCTCGGAGAGTAGATGATTCCCTTTCTTTTTATCAAAGCCAGTGTCGGCCCGCAGCTCTTGCAGATTTCATCTTATGGCATCCGGAGATTCGCTGGTCGCTTAGAGATCTACCTCGTATTCCAAAAACACACAAACTCTTGAGAGATATTCTTGACGATCTACCGGCAAGCTCTCCGTATTGGTGGAGTAAGCAAAGAGCGGAATATCTTTTGAATCAAATGAGTGAGCGTCATAGGGCCATCGCAGATAGGATGATTAGCGATAAAAATATCTCCTATGGAACGGTATTCAGACGTATTCGCAATGGTCGGTCAATGGCAGAATTGAGGACGGACGGAATTGCCGGTTGCCTCCGTACTCCAAGGGGAGGCAGTGCGCGTCAGATTTTGTTTGTTGCTGGAAAAGGACGCTATGCTGTAAGGCTAATAACACCTATGGAATGTGCCCGATTAATGGGCGCGGGCGATTTTAAAATTACAGTTTCATTGAATCAAGCGCTTTTTGGATTTGGAGATGCCGTGTGTGTTCCTGTCATTCGATGGATTGCTGAAAATTATTTGACACCTGTTTGGAAGGAGTTACATGATTATGAAGAAACAAAAGCGCGATACATTGCAAAAGCCGGATGAAATAGTAGGGTTGCCGGAAGATGTCGCCGCAATAAGGGCAGAAATACGGAAATTTTTTGCAACAAAGGATAGTACAGGAAAACGTATAGGAAGTTACAAACACGGTGTTTATGCATTCTATGACTACGATGGTGAACCCATATATGTCGGACAAACCGAAGAAAAATTGAGCGGGCGAGTAAGCCGACACCTAACCAATCAGAGAACTGATGCGGTAGCCATGAATGTGCTAGACCCCTTTGAGGTTGCATGTATCGAAGTTTGGCCGCTTGACGAACTAGCAAACCAGATAGACAAAAAAGATAAGAAAGCATTTTTAGACAAGGCTGAGTATACAGTCTTTCAGAAAGTTTTAAAGGAATCTTTTCTTGGCGCTGTCCTTAACGAGAAGGAAATGTCCCCGCGTAGTGAGATAAAGCTACCTGCATCTTATAAACAATGTATTATTCCTGAATCTATTTACAGACAACGCAAGCATCCCGATATTCGCATAGCAAGAAGGGCCACAACTATTGCTAATCTTGCACGTGTGATAAGTGAGCGTGACGTTTCTGATGGCCTACGTCGCACTCTTCTTACTCAAGCGAGACGACTCGAACAATTGGCGAGCCAACGGGCACAAGAACTTGGAATAAAGACAGACTTCAATCAAAAAAAATAAATAGCTAAAACAAAGTTTTAAGACGGAATATAAAAACTGTATAAAGGATCAATATCTCGATAATAAATTTGAAAAAAATGAAGACATTTTAGAACATCAGCGCAATTCCTTTTTAATTCCTCTTACATAATCAGAAACAATTCGTACTAAATCCCGCTTGTTTTTGTTTTCGTCAATCAGGCGCACAACCGCGCTGCCTATCACAACTCCTTCGGCAAAGAGCGAAATTTCTTTTGCCTGCGAGGGTTTTGATATGCCGAAACCCACGGCCACCGGCAGACTTGTGATTTTACGGATTTTATCCACCTCATTTCTGATATTTTCAATTTTTGGTGAGGCAGTGCCTGTAATACCGGTTATTGAAATACAATAGAGAAATCCCGATGCTCTGGCGGCAATTTTATTTAATCTTTCTTTATCGGTTGTAGGGGCGACAAGAGAAATGAAATCAATACCTGCGGCATCCGTGTGAATTCTAAGTTCATCCGCTTCCTCATATGGCAAATCAACTACCAGAACCCCGTCTACCCCGGCCTCGCGGGCTTTGTGAGCAAACTCTTTCACACCGTAGGCAAAAATGGGATTGAAATAGCCGAAAAGCACAATGGGAATTTCAGAGAGCTTGCGAACTTCGGCAACAAGTTTCAGTACGCCTGCGAGCGTTGTTCCCGCTTTCAGGGCGCGCTGCGAAGCCTCCTGAATCACGGGACCGTCGGCGGTGGGATCGGAAAAAGGAACGCCGATTTCCAGAATATCCACACCGGCCTTTTCCAAACCCAAAATTAATTTTTTTGTGATATCCAGAGAAGGGTCGCCTGCCGTTAAATAAACAATAAGCGCTTTTTCATTCTTAGAGCGTAGAGTTTTAAATTTTTCTTCAATTCTTTTCATGTTTGACCTCATTTGTTATGTAAATCATGTACCCGATTTATTTTTAAACTATTTTCCCAAGTTGTGTCTCGATACTTCCCCGCCCCCGGTGGGCGGGGATTGAGGGGCGGGGGAAATTAGCTATAAGATTCACCCTCCCTCAGTCCCTCCCGTTAAGGGAGGGATGTTAAAGGTACTTAAAGCGCACTTTTTTCAATAATCGTCTGCGCGTCTTTATCGCCGCGCCCTGAAAGACAAATTACAATAATTTTATTTTTAGCCATTTTAGGCGCCATTTTCATGGCATAGGCGACCGCGTGCGCGCTCTCCAGCGCGGGGATAATACCCTCTTTGAGTGATAAATAGGAGAAAGCCGCAACCGCTTCTTTATCTGTTACCGTGACATACTTAACCTTTTTCGTTGCGTGAAAATAGGCGTGCTCGGGACCCACACCCGGATAATCCAGACCCGCGGCAATCGAATAAGCGTCGCGCACCTGCCCGTTTTCATCCTGAAGCAGATAAGTTTTGTTTCCGTGCAGAACGCCGACCTTGCCGCCGTTGATGCTCGCCGAATGTTCGGAAGTATTTAAACCGTGACCCGCCGCTTCCACGCCGAACATAGCCACATTGTTTTCATTGAGGAAGGGATAGAACATTCCCATGGCATTGCTGCCTCCCCCCACGCAGGCAATTAGAACATCGGGGTTTCTGCCCTCCATTTTCATGATCTGTTTTCTTGTTTCGCGCCCGATGACCGATTGAAAATCACGAACCATCCTCGGATAGGGATGCGGCCCGGCGGTCGTGCCGATGACGTAAAAGGTGTCGCGAACGGATGATACCCAGTAGCGCATGGCCTCGTTCATCGCGTCCTTGAGAGTTGCCGTGCCGCTTTTAACGGGCACCACCTCCGCACCCAGTATTTTCATGCGAAAAACATTGGGCGCCTGACGTCGTATATCTTCTTCTCCCATGAATATTTTGCATTCCATGCCGAAAAGCGCCGCGACTGTTGCTGTGGCCACGCCATGCTGGCCTGCCCCTGTTTCCGCTATGACTTTCTTCTTGCCCATCCGGCGCGCCAGAAGCGCCTGTCCCAGCGTGTTGTTTATCTTATGGGAGCCGGTATGGTTTAAATCCTCTCGTTTTAGATATATTTTTGCGCCATTTAACGATTCAGACATTCGTTTCGCATAATAAAGAGGCGTGGTGCGCCCGGCATATTCCCGTTGATACCATTCAAATTCCTTCCGGAAGTTTTTATCTTTCCGGGCGATTTGATAAGCCTTTTCCAGTTCAATTAAAGCAGGCATTAAAGTTTCGGCGGCATATCGCCCGCCGAAAACACCGAAATGTCCGTTTTTATCAGGTAAAGTTTTGTTCATAAATTCCTCTTTAAAAAAATTAATGGTGAATTTTCCGGCGCGGTATCCGCCTCGCCGATAACATTGAATATCCGGGAAAGCTTTCCGTGATCTTTTTTGCCCGGAGATATTTCCACTCCGCTGTTTATATCCAGCGCCGCGGGATTTACCTTTCTAAGAGCTTCTGCAATATTATTTTCGTTGAGTCCGCCGGAAAGAACGAGCGGTTTTTTATTCCTCAGGGCAGTAGCCAGTTCCCAGTTGGCTTTAAGGCCTGTTCCGCCGTAAAGTCCGGCATGGCGGCTGTCCACCAGTATGGCCGATGCATTGTAACTCAAAGCGTGATTCAGGTCATTGCAGCTTTTTAATTCGACAGCTTTGATAATTATGGAGGCAGGGAACTGTCGACAATATTCAGGCGATTCGTCACCGTGCAGTTGAATCATATCGATTGAGGAATATTTAACTATCTTTGCTATCTCTTCGGCTTTTTCATTAACAAAGACACCGACCTTTATTACTTCACCAGGCAGAGCACTGATTATTTTTTGGGCATCCTCAGGCTTTATATAACGGGGAGAAGCCGGATAGAAGATAAAGCCCAGCGCCGCCGCGCCGCATTCAGAGGCAAACAGCGCATCTTCCTTATTGGTTATTCCGCAGATTTTAACCTGTGCCACTTTAACCCTCTCCTCTGAATCCGAGCAGTTTGTGTCCGATATCCGCCGCCGTGATAAGATGTTCGCCGATTAGAAATGCATGGATGCCCGCCTGCATCAATGCTTCGATATCGCTTCTTTCTCTGATGCCGCTTTCAGCAACAACGATTTTGCCTTCGGGAATCCGCGCCTTCAGTCTGCGGCTGGTTTCGATATCGGTAACAAAAGTATCCAGATCGCGGTTATTGATGCCGATAATTTCCGCGCCTGCCTCAAGCGCGATCCCCAGTTCATCCTCCGTGTGAATTTCCACCAAAGAACTCAAACCAAGCTCTTTGGATAATGAAATGAATTCGACAAGATTTTTCCCAAGGACGCGCACGATAAGCAAAATGGCGTCGGCGCCGATAGCTCTCGTTTCGTAAATCTGGATCGGGTCAATCATGAAGTCTTTACGCAACAGCGGCAGGTTTGCGTTTTGCCTTATTTGCGTCAGATAATTTTTGTGTCCCGCGAAATATTTTTCATCAGTGAGCACTGAAATCGCGGCAGCGCCGTTTTTTTCATAAATGCCTGCAATTTTGACCGGATCGAAATCCACGACAAGTCTGCCTCGCGAAGGCGAAGCGCATTTTACTTCCGCGATGATATTGCATGAACTGGAAGCAAGCTCCCCGGAGAAATTCCGGCACGGTTCAAGACCGGCAATCGTTTCCCTGAGTCGGGCTTCGGTTGTTTTCCGTTTCAACCGCGCTACTTCTTCTTTTTTAGTTTCAATAATTTTATCGAGAATCATATATTTTAACTGTTGCTCATCTCAATCAGTGATTGCAGTTTTTTTACCGCCGCGCCGCTATCGATACAGTCCGTCGCGATCTTTAATCCTTCTTTGATGTTTTCCGCCTTTTCTCCGGCGACAATTGCCAGCGCCGCGTTAATTAAAACAACATTGCGGCAGGCGCCGTTTTTTCCCGCCAGAACGTCTCTGGTGATCCGGGCGTTGACCGCAGGGTCGCCTCCGCGAATGGACTCCAAAGTGTCCACCCTGCCGAAATAGTCAGCCGGATTGATGTTGTATGTGCGAACAATTCCGTCCTTGAGTTCGGCTACGCGTGTTTCGCCTGTTATGGTTACTTCGTCCAGTCCGTCCAGTCCGTGGACCACAAAGGCTCTTTTCGTTCCCATGTTTTTTAATACATCGGCGAACATCTCCGTGAGTTTCGTCTCATAAACTCCCAGAAGCTGCGCGGTTGCTCCCGCCGGATTGGTCAGCGGCCCCAGCATATTGAATATTGTGCGGATGCCGATTTCACGCCGGGGACCGATAGCGTATTTCATAGCGCCGTGCATTTTCGGAGCGAAAAGAAATCCGATGCCGATCTGCTGAACGCATTCTTCTACAATATCCTGATCGGCGCTGATATTCACGCCGAGCGCTTCCAGAACATCAGCGCTGCCGCATCCGCTGGAAACAGCGCGGTTGCCGTGTTTGGCCACCGTGAGTCCCGCAGCGGCGGCAACAAAAGCGGCAGTAGTTGATATATTGAAGTTATTAAGTTTGTCGCCGCCTGTCCCGCAGGTGTCCACTATGGTCGAAGAGCAGGCGTTGATGCGGGTTGCCTTCTGACGCATGATGCGTGCCGCTCCGGTTACTTCCTCCACCGTTTCGCCTTTCATGCGCAAAGCCGTGATTAACGCGGCTATTTGCGCCGGTGTGGCAACTCCTTCCATTATTTCATCCATTGCCGCCATCATTTCCGCTTCCGGCAGATCAGTTCTTTGGACGGCTTTTTCAATAGCTTCTTTAATCATGATAAACGCTCCTTTTATTTTGTATATTTCAAGAAGTTTTTAATAATGCGTTTTCCCTGAGGTGTCAGCACGGATTCAGGATGGAACTGAATCCCCTCCACAGGATAATTTCTGTGCCGCAACCCCATTATTTCACCTTCTTCCGTCTCCGCGCTGATTTCGAAACAGGCGGGCAAAGTTTCTCTGGCGATAATAAGCGAATGGTAACGTCCCGCCGGGAAAGGATTGGGCAGTCCGGCAAATATCGTTTTGCCGTCATTAATAATCGGCGAAATTTTTCCATGCATGATATGGGATGCCCGCACGATTTCTCCTCCAAAGGCATATCCTATGGACTGATGACCCAGACATATTCCCATGATTGGTAAATCTTTATGAAACTCACGAATGACATCAACCGTAATTCCCGCTTCGCGGGGCGTGCGGGGACCAGGCGAAAGAAAAATAGCCCTTGGCTTGAGGCGTTTTATTTCTTCCATATTAATCTTGTTGTTACGATAAACTTCGACATTTTCTCCCATTTGTCTCAGATACTGGACAATGTTAAATGTAAAGGAATCGTAATTATCGATCATTAAAATCATTCTTTACTCCTAGTTTCCGTTTTTGATTTTAAAACCGCTTGCCGCCAGACGTATGGCCTGCAGCATTCCGCGGGATTTGTTTAAAGATTCCTGATGTTCCGATTCGGGAACGGAGTCATACACAATACCCGCCCCGGCCTGGACATAAACCTTGCCGTTCTTTATAATCATCGTACGGATGGTGATGCACAGATCCATATTGCCGCTGAAACTGAAATAACCGACCGCGCCGCCGTAGGGGCCTCTTTTAACCTTTTCCAGTTCGTTGATAATTTCCATTGCCCGTACTTTGGGCGCACCGGTTAACGTGCCTGCCGGAAAGGTCGCCGCAAGAACATCAAAAGAATCCTTTCCTTTGGCCATCTGAGCGCGCACGTTGGATACCAGATGCATGACATGCGAATATTTTTCCACCACCATATACTGATTCACCTGAACACTGCCGGTTTCGGCAACCCGTCCCAGGTCGTTTCGTCCCAGGTCAACAAGCATGACATGTTCCGCGCGTTCTTTTTCATCGGAGAGCAGTTCGTCGGAAAGGGCGCGGTCTTCCTGTTCGGTTTTGCCTCTTGGTCTTGTTCCCGCGATCGGACGCAGTTCCATGGAATCGTCTTCTTTGCGCACCATGACTTCGGGCGAAGAACCGATGAGTATCAGATCGTCCATCTTCAAAAAGAAAAGATAAGGCGATGGATTAATAAAACGCAGCGCCCTGTAAAGGTCTATCGGGTTTGAGCGGCAGGCTGTTTCAAATCGCTGCGACAGCACAACCTGAATGATGTCACCGGCAGTAATATATTCCTTAGCTTTTTCAATAGCGGCTCTGTATTGTTCCGGCGTCATATTGGATTCAAAATTTACCTCGCCTTTCGCAGCTTCAGTATTTTTATGGGAAGCCGCCGCGGCAATCGTTTCAATCATTGCTTCTATCTTTTCGCATGAAGCCCTGTAACTTGCCTCCAGTGAATCCGTATCTTCCGTATAGGCGCACGCCACCACTTTGATTGTGTGGCGGACGTTATCGAAAATCATCAAAGAATCGCTGATGACAAAAACCGCTTCATCCAGATTTAAATCATCCTGCGGGCTTGGCGGAAGTTGTTCAAAATAGCGAACCATTTCATAACCTAGAAAACCTACGGCTCCGCCGTAAAAACGGGGCAGACCGGGAATGGAGACCGGTTTATAGCGATTGAGCAATTCGCGAAGTTCGTTTAAGGGATTGCCGTTGTGCTTGCGGGAAGAGACCCGTCCCTTCTCGTCAATAATGATTTTATCCCCGTGAACTTTGAAGACAACTCCGGCGTCCGTTCCCAAAAAAGAATAACGTCCCCACTTCTCGCCGCCCTCGACGCTTTCCAGAAGATAGACATGATCTTTGTTCTGGAGTTTCATTAATACGGACACCGGTGTTTCCACGTCGGCCAGTATTTCCTTGTAGACCGGAATCAGATTTCCTTTTTTGGCTAACTTTTCAAATTCTGCAAAACTTGGTCGATACATATTTTTCTCCTTGAAAAATAAAAAAGGCCGTGAAAATTTCACGGCCTTTTGCGTTACAAACAAAAAAGCCGTGGAGTCCCGAGAGGGTCTCCACGGCTTTGACTTTAATTATAAAAAGATCAGCGGCGGATAATCCTCCCTGTGAGGTTCCACCACCACCAGTTATTAAGATTTAATGTTTTGATCATCATACAATTCTTCCAACGATTAATTGGCTACGCTTATAACAACAATGAAAATATCTGTCAACATTTTTTTATTGTGTAAAAAAACCATTATTTTCAGTAATATTTTATGAAAAATCAAAAAGGCAGCGGCATTTGTATTAAGGAAGCATAACAGCGGCGACAGCTCTTTTGCTGACGGGAACGGGCGCGGCAGGCATCCAGATCAATAAAATAACCGTATTTTGCACACCAGACATTTTCCCTGAGAGGCTTTTCTTTAGTGGATAGATCGCCTACGGTATCAAGATTTTTATGTGATACTTTTTTCATGACCGGAAAGATATGAGATAATGCCTGTATTTGTCAACATAAGATTGGGACACACTAAAACAGCTAGTTGCCGTAGAGTATGACTAATCCGTTGTTGTAATCTGCGATCACTATATCTTTCAGACCGTCACTGTTAATGTCTCCTGCAGCCAAGCCATGGGGATTGTAAGTGCTTGCATAGGGTATTGTATAAAGGACTTCGCTTTGCAGAGTTCCGTTTGCATTCTGTTTGTAAACACCGACCTTGTTCCATCCGCCGTGAGCAACAATAATATCTTTGCGTTCATCGCCGGTAACATCGGCGATTTCTACAGGTTCCGGCATATCGTAAGAGCTGTAGCTTGTAACCGAATTAAGAGTAGCTGAAGCATTTTGAGAAAAAATACCGATTTTTGAAGCAGGCTGGTTACCTCCATAAGTGACTACAACATCATTCAGCGTGTCGCCGTTTATATCTCCAACAGCAACGCCATTTGTTAACGTATTGGCTGTAACGGGATTGCTTACATAATAATAAACCGATGCATTAAAAGTACCGTCCTGCTTTTGTGTCAGAACACCGAGATTGGGGACTGAACCCTGTCCGCTCATAACAATAATATCCATTAATCCGTCGTTATTGACATCGCCGACTTCGAGATCATCGTAACCGTCATGTGTTACATTGTAAGTTACCGGGGAATTGAGTGTTCCGATGCCATTTTGCAGCCAGACGCTCGCGGTATTGGTTCCCGATCCGATTCCTGCAATATCTAAAAGGCCATCATTGTTCAGGTCTGCTATCCTGATTTTATGGGAATTATCGGATGAGTAAACTATTCCAGTGTCCAATGTTCCGGAGGTGTTTTGCAGAAATACTTGAATTCCGGAACCTGAATTACCGATGACAACATCGTTCCTGCCGTTATTATTAACATCACCTATGGCAACCGTTTGAGGACGGTAGCTATTAGTGGCGCTGGTTGAATATTTAACCGGTGAATCCAATACACCGGATGCATTTTGCAGAAAAACGAATAGCTTGTAATCATTGGCAGTGTCGTTATTAAATGATGTAGTCATGACCACATCATTTCTACCGTCGTTATTGACATCGCCGATAGTTACCGCTTCCGGTCGTGATCCGGTAGATTTGGCAATATAGCCCAAAAGCTGACCAGTACATGTTGTGAATGACCATGTATAATTGTCGGTCAGATGATTACCTGCCAGATCTTTTATTGTCGTAGTAAGTGTGACGGTGTATGTACTACTATTTGTTAACTCTGCAGAAGGAGTGAATGTTGCCTTTTTGTTACTATATGTAATGCTGCCGCTGACCGGAGACCCGTTGGTTACTGTAAATGAATCAGCAGAGAGTGTTGTTTCATCAATATCTTCGCTGAAGGTAACGTTAATCAATGTCGGGGTATGAATTTTAACAGCCTCGATAGATGGTGTAACTGTAACGACCTCAGGCGCAGCGGTAGAGAATGACCATGTATAATTATCCGTCAGATGATTGCCTGCATTGTCCGTGATGGTTGTGCTGAGCGTAGCGGTGTAAGTTTTGTTTCGCTCAAGTGATGAAATGGGTGTAAACGTTGCCGTTTTGTTGCTGTATGTAACATTTCCGCCGACCGCCGACCCGTTGTTAACGGTAAAAGACCCGGTGTTTATGGTTGTTTCGTCCATGTCTTCACTGAATATCACCGTGATTGTTGTTGAAAGGGGGATGTCGGTATTGCTGCCGGATGGTATTGCGGAAACAATAGTTGGTGCAATGTTATCTGTATTTCCTCCATTTCCATCACTTGAGCTGCAGGCATTAATAAAGCATACGCATAGTAATATCAGCAACAACAAACAGGGGATTCTTTTGCCTTTGCAGTTTCTCATGATAATCCGGCTCCTTTTTCCTGGCGACTGAAATTGACAATATTGCAAATATGAAAATATAATTGAGACGAGGTTTGTTTACTCTTTTTTTAATCTTGTTGCAAACGTTTTCAACTTCTTTAAATAATAATGAACCGAATGGAGTATATTCTTTTCCGGTCTTGTTTAGAGAGTCTTAATCTTACTTGACAGCTGTTAACATATTTTTATATAAGTTATTAAAACCTTGAAAATTTTGGCGTATAGGGAAGAAGTTTATGGCGTTATGGAATTCCACTTTAACTCTCATTAAGAGCATCAGAATTCAGGATATTCTTGATGTGACAATAATTGCGCTGATGATCTTCGCTCTTCTGACCTGGTTTAAAACGAGAGCTTCCCGCTTTGTACTCATCGGTATAACACTTCTGGGCGGAGTTTATCTGGCCGCCCGTTTCTTTCAACTTTATCTTACCACTATTGTTCTACAGGGATTTTTTGCGATTTCGATTTTTGTTTTAGTCGTCATCTTTCAGGAAGATTTGCGCGGTTTCTTTGAAAAACTGGCCATCCTGGGGACCATCGGTAAAAAATTTCCGTCATTGTCCGGGCTGAAGGGGACCGCTGAAATAATCTCGCAAACAGCGGCAAATCTGGCAAAAAAACGCATTGGCGCTTTAATTGTTCTACAGGGTACCGACCCTTTGGACAGACATATCAATGGCGGAACGGATCTTGACGGCATCGTCAGCGAACCTCTTTTGGAAAGTCTTTTTGATCCTCATTCCATCGGTCATGACGGCGCCGTTATAATAAATGGCGACAGGGTCACGAAGTTCGGCTGTCATTTGCCGCTTTCCATAAATACGTCTCCGTATGGCAATCTTGGATTACGTCATACGGCGGCGCTCGGTCTTTCCGAAAGATCGGATGCTATATGTGTTGTTGTTTCCGAAGAAAAAGGAACCATATCCCTGGCCTATCTGGAAAATCTCGCGGCGGTTTCGAACGCGGCTTCCCTGCATGAGACGCTGGAGCAATTTTATATTCGCAATACACCGACTAAAAAATCACATCCCGCATTGAACTGGCTCAGGGAAAATACGATGGAAAAAATTATTGCTCTGGTTCTGGCATGTCTTTTGTGGGTTGCCTTCGGTTATCAGAGAGAAATTGTCCGCCGCGATTTCATCATTCCCATCGAATATAAAAATGTTCCGCGAAACTGGCAGATTGATGAACCGCAGGTAACTGAAACAAAAGTTATCCTTCAGGGACCTGATCAGGCATTTCGTCTTCTTGACGAACGTTCACTTAAATTATCCATGGATCTGGCTGCTGTTACGGATAAAAAAAGTGAAATTAGCTTAACTGCCGATATGGTTAACGCGCCGTCAAATTTAACCGTTGCTGATATTGTTCCCGCGAAAATTCACGTTTACGCTTCTAAATCCATTCCCTGGACTTTTCCCGTTACTATCAATACGAAAAACTCTTTGCCGGGACATCTTTCTTTGCAGAAAATGAGCATTATTCCGTCAAAAGTTCGTGTTTTAATCGGTTCCCAGGTTAAACCGGAGCAGATTAAAATCGAAACGGAACCGATTGACCTGCAAAAAATATTTTTTTCAACAACGCTTGATACGAAGATTGCACTGCCCGCCGGCGTTTCTTTTCAGGATGGTAAACCGGCTACCGCCAGCGTATTGATAAAGGTGAAAAAGAAAGCATCTTCTCCGTGAGGTGTAAATATGCGGAAGAATCAAAAATCAGCCTGATTCGTTATGACGAAACTTTTTAAAGAAAACGATAAGGTATTTCAAAAAGAAGAAATGGTTGTAATGGCGATGTTAAAATTATTGCATTAGATAAAGAAATATGTTCAATTTAACATAACATTATTTGTAATCAGGAGGATTTTAAAAATGGGAGTTTTTACAGCAAGTGATATAGTGGCAGTCGCCATAAGGATTGAAGAAAACGGTATAAATTTTTATAAATATGCCGAAAAGATTGCCAGGAAAAAAGAGGCAAAAAAACTTTTTGCCCAGCTGGCTCAGGCGGAAGTCAATCATAAAATATTTTTTGAAAAGATTTTTGCGAAGATGGAGAAAAGTAATCTGACCGGCTCTTATGAAGGGGAATACAGCGCTTACCTGCGTTCCTATGTTGATAACAATATAGTTTTTACAAAGGAAGCAACGGAAAAACAATTTTCAAAAGTCAAGAACACGGCGGCGGCTCTTGATTTCGCCATTCAAAGAGAACTGGATTCCATTCTTTACTATCACGAAATCAAGAAACTGGTTCCTGCCTCACAGCATAAAACCCTGGAGCAGATCATAGAAGAAGAAAGAAAACACTTTTTTGCTCTTACGGAAATCAAAAAAACCATGGCATAAAAAACACCGATCTGAACTGTAAAAATACCGCCTGAAAATGGCGGTTTTTTATGATCATCAAATTACTGCTCACTTCTCTCTTTCATCTACAAAGGCTTAATGTGTATGAGTCAGCGATCGGCTGTCTTGATTTTGTTGTGCACTCATTCTGATGTTAGCTTCCCTTTTTTGAAGAAAAGAATCTTTTTACATTTTGGGCAAACAACTTTAATTTTTTCTTTTAAATCAGGAAAACGTAATTTTGTGCCACATTCGCAATCAAAGATAATTTTAAGTTTTCGCGATATAAATTTATCCTTATTATCGCCTAGCCAAATTACCCGAAAGGAACTACGATGCCCTCCAAAGGTGCTTTTGACTTCTCTTGTTTGCGACCTGCAAATAGGACATTCTTCTCTGCTGTCCCATGTTAAGTGCTTACCCATAAGATTCACAGAAATAATATCACCAGCAGATTCATCAGTTGTTTCAGCAATACATTTTGGACAAAATCTAGGGTGTTCATGATAGCTGGCCTCCATTCTGAATGCGTCTAGGCATGCGTCACTTTTGCAGTAATAATAAACCGGCCCTTCAATTAAACATTCCTCACAAAAATATTTCTTGCAATGATGGCAGAAATTTAAAGATTTTTTATTTTTATGATTTGAACAATATTTTTCAGAAACCATAAATAAGAATTTTGTCCTTTTAGATATTATTTAAACACAACGGCGGAGCCGGAGCAGCCCAACGGCTTTAGCGACGGTTTAGAGCTTAATTTCACCAGTACTGTTACTCAAAGCAAGTTTCACTTTATTATTAAAGTTTGTCCTTTGTCTATGATCAGCTAGATCAATTTTACCTACTGCAACTCTGTATATTGGAGTTTCAAAAGCAGGAAACAGCCGAATTTGAACAATTATATCCGCACTATTGTTGGTGATTTTTGCTACCCACTCTAAATGATGGTATCCAGTTGGGTCAGGTGGTGGAATATCCCAGTCACCTCCAATTAAATATGAGATGTTGTCACTTTTATTAAGGATGATATCAATAAGCTGTTTATGTGGGCTAAAGCCACCTAACCCGAGTTCGGCAACGATATATGAATATGCAATTTTTGCAATCATTCTTGCAAATTCATTGGGAACGGCCATGAATTGCATTTTTCTATCCCAGTTATAGTCAGCAATAAGTTTATCTAGCTCTTTTTTGCTGAATATAGTGATAGGAACCCAATTAAATTTTGTCTGCTCTTCAGCATTGCCTTTCAAATAATCACACTCTTCAAATTTGTACATAATAAGAGTGACCGGACATTCTTTGTATGGGATTTTTCTTGTGCCTACATTACCAGCACTATCAATAGTTCCTATTTCTACAAACTCTGGCCTTTTATTTTTTCTTCTTGTTTGTACACCATATTTAATCCGGAAGTGCCCAAAAATTCTTCTGGCCACTGTATGTTCATATTTGTGAGTTTCTTTCTCACATGTTTTACAACTAGCTTCAGGTAAAATCATCGCTCCATTGAGTGAAAATGGAATTATATGTTCATCACCAAAATTTCCTTGGTTATTGCCACAATATATACATGATTTCACTGGTGGGTATTTCATTTGGCCTCTAACGCAGAAATCAGCTGGATGCGGTAGCCGTCTGCTGATTTCTGCGTTGTTATGTTTTTTATTTATCTGGAACCGTAAACATATCGCCACCTGATTTAAGAGTTTCGGATATTGGTTCTTTACAAAAAGTGCAGTACCCATTTGAAACAGGAGAAATAGATTTGGTTTTGTTTAGGCACCTTGGACAAATTGGGAAAGAATATGATGGGTGTGTAAAATGACCAGGTGGATCAATGAATTTAAATTCAGATAAATCTATTTCTTGTTTTAGTTTATTTTTTGAATAGATGGCAAATATAAAAGAGAGAGATGCAAGAACGATAAACAATAAGGAAAGGAAATAATTATGAAAAAGAGAAGATGTTGCAGAGAATGCGATATTGAACATACTTCCGAGGTAGCCAAATCTTTGGTTATTCATCATAATCAACCTATCCCAGATAATACAATACTGCTAATATACTCCGCAATGACGAAGGGCGAGGGAAACGCCGCAGGTGGGCTTTTTGGGATAGCCCCAGTCAGCTTTTGAGGCCGTATTTTTTTAGCTTATATCGTAGCATTCGTTCCGATATTCCCAAAATATCCGCCGCTTTTGTCTGGTTATCCTGCGTCTTTTCCATGGATTCAATAATTAATGTCTTTTCCAGTTCATCCACTGATTCACGCAAAGCGCCGGAAGATTTTTTGCCGGAATCGGCTGCAAAGGAAACCTGCTTAAACGGTAAATCATCGGTGGTTATGTATTGGTCACGTGCGATTACAACTGCCCGTTCCATAATATTGACCAGTTCGCGCACGTTTCCCGGATAATCGTATTTTAAAAGCATGTCGCGGGCTTCAGCGGTTAATCCTTTAATGATTTTCCCGTTTTCCGCGGCAAATTTATCAATAAAATGATCGATTAAAAAACTTAAGTCTTCTTTTCTTTCTCTCAACGGAGGCAGTGACATGGTCACGACTTTAAGGCGGTAAAAGAGATCTTCGCGAAAAGATCCTTCCTTAACCTGCGCTTCCAGATCGCGATTTGTCGCGCTGATAATTCTGACATCAACATGGAGATTAACATTGCTGCCCAGGCGCTGAAATTCGCGTTCCTGCAAAAAGCGCAGCAGCTTAACCTGAATGGAAGGAGTGAGTTCTCCTATTTCGTCAAGAAAAAGTGTTCCGCCGTCGGCTTCTTCGAAACGGCCGATGCGGCGTGAAGACGCTCCCGTGAAAGAGCCTTTCTCGTGGCCGAATAATTCACTCTCCATTAAATTTTCATGCAGAGCTCCGCAATTGACGACAACGATGGATTTATTCGCCCGGGGACTCAGATGATGAATCAGTCTCGCCAGTAATTCTTTTCCCGTACCGCTTTCTCCCTGAATTAAAATAGAGGCTTTGCTTGCAGCCACTCGTCCCGCAAGATTAACCAGTTCCGCCATTTGCGGACTTTTATAAATAATTTTATCAGCGGTAACGCCGCGTTTGCTCATGTCTTCTTTTAAGAGCCTGTTTTCCTGAATAAGCTGTCTTCTTTCCGCTATTCTGTTGGCAAGTATTACTAATTCATCCAGATCAACGGGCTTGGTGATATAATCAATGGCCCCTACTTTCAGAGCTTCAACCGCCGTTTCTATTGTTCCATATGCGGTAATAATAACTACGTCAATTTCCGGATTGATGCGCTTTACTTCTTTGAGAACTTCCAGGCCGTCCATGCCGGGCATTTTATAATCCAAAAGAATTAAATCAAAATGACCGCTCAAAACTGTTTTAATAGCCTTTTCGCCGTTTTCCGCTTCTGTTACGGTATGGCCTTCAGAGCGCAGGAAATCGCGCAGCATTTGTCTTTGGGATTGACCGTCTTCAACAACCAGAATACTCAGCTTTTGCATGAATTTTTATTCCTTATCTTTAGAGGATGTTTCATTGAATCGTTCACGGGGCAGAATAACTTCAAATGTTGTTCCGCTGCCTTTGGTGCTGATTACTCTTATATCTCCTCCATGACCGCGAATGATTTCACAGGCCAGAGGCACCCCCAGTCCCAATCCTTTTTCCTTGGTAGTGTATTCCGGACTAAAAATACTTTCTATTTCCCTTGATGTCATGCCACAGCCGGAATCGGTAATTTTTACTACAATGTGATTTTTGTCTTCCTTTTCTACCGCAACAGTAACCTTGCCTTCCGCTTCTGTTATGGATTCCATGGCATTTTTAATCAGATTGATAAACGCCTGCTGGAGCTTATTTACATCCATGGAAATTAAAGCCGGAGTTTCCTTCCATTTTGTTTCAATAGTAATGCCGCGTGTGGAAGCCTCCTCACGGATAAGATTGACAATTTTTTGTAAAATTTCGTTCATGGAAAATTTACTAAAATCCAATCTGCGGCTTTTGGAAAAAGTCAGAAACTCTTCGATTATTCCATCGAGACGTTTGATTTCGTCTTTGATAACTCCGGAAAGATTCTGAAAATCCTCTGCTTTTTTGGGATCGGAAGGAATAAAATCCCTTTTCAATCTTTGCGTGGCCATGCTGATGGCGTTTAAAGGATTACGGATTTCATGCGCTACGCCGGCCGCCAGTTGTCCTAATGAAGAAAGTCTTTCCGCTTTTTCCAGTTGCCTTTCCATTTCAACAATTCCGGCCAGATGCTGGTTCTGGTCATGATAAAGGAGCCACATGGATAATAAAGCGATAACGACAATAAAAAACATAAAAACAAAGATATGCTGCCGGTTTTCGATAAGGCTTTTATCCATCGAGCGACGGTCGAGGCCAAGCCTTACTATACCGACAATTTTTTTATCCAGAAATAAAGGAGCCGCCAGATCCAGAATTTTATTTTCACCGTAATTAACCTTCCTGCTGGCAATTTTGACATTGCCGGCTAAAATTTCTTTAACATTGAAATTTTTTCCGTTAAAATCCGGAGCCGGCTGGCCGACACTGCTGAGAAGTTTGTTTTTGTCATTTATAATCTGCATGTAAATTATGCCGTGGCCTTCACCTATTTTATTCATTCCTTTTTCTCCGGCCACTTTTAAAATCCAGTAAACAGATCCTGTTTTATCCAGACTTATTACAACTATGCCGCTGTTATCTTTACGCTTTAAAGCAATGAATCCTACCTTTTGCTTTTCTCCTATTTTGCTTATCAGTTCCAAAGTAGTTAATTTACGGCCGTTTTTTACAAGTTCATTTGCATTCAGCTTGCTCGTCTGCAAACGACTGCTCTGGTAGACAGCGTTTCCCTTGGAATTTAATAAACCGACATATGAAAAATTATTATCCGCTGCAAATTTACGCAAATAATCATTGTTTATTTTACCTTTTTTCCATTGGTCATCAAGATTTTTGGCCAGTGACGTTATTGCTTCAATTACCCATTGTTTGGAATAAGAAGCTTCTTCATGGCTGACACTTTTTAAATTAGGAGCTTTTTTTTGAGGAACGGCAATTATGCTTTTTAAATTTTCTTCGGTTAATCGCTGCAGCACGCCGATTGTGCTCAAGGCCTGATCTTCCATAAAGGCTATAAGGTTATTTTCGCTTCTGTTGATTTCCAGAAATCCCGTAATCAGGATTAAGGCTACAAAAATGGCGCTGACAATTGCTACCGCTAACGGCTGAAGGAAAGGATCATTGTAATTTTTGGTTTTTCGGCGAACTATTAATTCTTTTTTTCTGAAAAAGCGCATTTTGTCCTCAGAAGGTGATTTTGCCGGTCATTTTAAGCTATTTGAGGGAAAAGTCAACGTATAATCCCCCAAATCCCGACATTTTTGTCGAAAAGGGAATACAAGTAATGATTAAAATATATGTATATGTATTTATTGTATTTTTAATAATAAGTGAAAATATATTTCGACATTTATTGCCGCCGGTAAAAAAGTTCTTTACAGGGATAATAGCTATTAAAATAATTATTTACTAATTATATCGTGTGCTTAAAATAAATATTTCATTTGTGGTACGGTAAATGCTTTAACTAGAGGCAAGTAGTTTGTCGACTAAAAATAACGGGTATGATTGGCCGACAACAAAACAACCAGAAGGTATTTAAACCTTCCCTCTTCATTGGGAGGCCCTAACCAAGCCTCCCTTTTCCTTTTTATAAGCCTCTCTTTTATTCATCTTTTCGGGCATCGTTTTTCTTCTTCCGCCAGATATTTAATCTTTCTTTGATGGTTTTTTCAAAACCGGCATCACCCGGCTGATAAAATCTTTGATCTTTAATTTCTTCCGGCAAATACTCCTGCGGTACATAAGCATCATCGTAATCATGAGCATACTTGTAATCCTTGCCGTAATCAAGATTTTTCATTAATTTTGTCGGCGCATTGCGGATATGCAGGGGAACGGGTAAATATCCTTTTGCATTAATAGATTCCTTGACTTTACCGTAACCGACATAAAGCGAATTGCTTTTGGGGGCTGTCGCCAGATAAACCGCTGCCTGAGCCAGGGCCAGTTCCCCTTCCGGGAGCCCTATGAAATGAAAAGCCTGCTGAGCCGCAAGGGCGATAACCAGCGCCTGAGGATCGGCGTTGCCTATGTCTTCCGAAGCGAAGCGCACCATGCGCCTGGCAATGTAAAGAGGATCTTCTCCTGCGGCAATCATTCTTCCCAGCCAGTACAGGGTGCCATCAGGGTCACTGCCTCGCAGACTTTTATGCAAAGCTGAAATTAAATTATAATGCTCTTCACCGTTTTTATCATATAAGAGCGATTTCTTAAGCAGAGCGTCCTGGGCGAATTTTAAAGAAATAACTCTTTTATCGGCGGGAAGATTCTGCACCATAGATACTATTGCTTCCAGATTGTTCAGAGCGCTGCGGGCATCGCCGTCAGATAAACTGACAATATAACGGAGAACGGCGTCATCAATTTTTATGGAAAATCCCCCGAAACCTTTTTGCTTATCGTTCAAGGCTTTCTCTAGAATAGCAATGAGATTGTTTTCGGAAAACGGCTTTAAAACCAACACCCTCGTCCGCGACAGAAGGGGAGCAATTACTTCAAAAGATGGATTTTCAGTGGTTGCGCCGATCAACGTAATCAGACCGCTTTCCACATGCGGTAAAAAAGCGTCCTGCTGAGCTTTGTTGAAACGGTGAATTTCATCGACAAATAGAATCATCTTTGTCTTTTTTCTTTCCAGTAATTCCCTGGCTTCATCAATTACGGCGCGAATTTCCTTAACGCCGGAGAGTACGGCAGAGAAACTGACAAATTTCGACTTTGTTTCATTCGCCAGAATTCTGGCAAGAGTGGTTTTGCCCGAACCCGGCGGTCCCCAGAAGATTATGGAAAATAGCTTATCTTCTTCAATGGCGCGCCTGAGAAGACAGCCCTCTTTCAAAAGATGCTCCTGACCGATGTATTCGGAAATAGTCCGGGGCCTCATTCTCTCCGCAAGAGGCGCCGAATCTTTTATGCTCTCCACGCCTTCCTTGCTGAATAAATCCATATTTTTCATTTTTTTGCCTTTGCCGCTTCAATTAATTCGATAAGACTTGTAACTTTATCGTTTGGCTGAAAATTGTTGAATTTGTTCCATTGCTCTGGTGTCAAATATTCTTTTAAAAAAACGGCGATGTCAAAGCGGGAAGACCAGCAGCGTACAATCCGCGAACAGGGAACATCAACGGATTCCTGTACACAATAAGAAAAAGTCATTTCGTCGCCCAGTTTCGGGCAACGGATTAATTTATGGTCGTGTTTTGTTTTCATTGCCTGACAGGTTGACGAAAAAAAGAAAAACCGTCAAGTTTTTTATTTCCTGATGGTTTTTCCAGTTGGATATTTTAAAGGTTACTAAGGTTTAGGGAAATCCTTAATAGCGTTTAACGCCCTTTCGACCTCATGATCAGGCAATTCGTAAGCTTCCAGTTTGCCGGACAGGAAAGCGTCATACGCAGCCAGATCTACCAAACCATGACCGCTCCAGTTAAAGAGGATGGTTTTTTCCTTGCCTTCCTCTTTGGCGCGCATGGCTTCATCCACAACCGCCGCCAGTACGTGATTGGTTTCCGGCGCGGGAATAAAACCTTCCGTACGCGCCCATTTGACGCCGGCATCAAATGTTTTCAACTGGTCGTATGCCCTTGGTTCAACGAGTTTTTCTCTGACCAGATGGCTGACGATCGGCGCCATGCCGTGGTAGCGCAAGCCGCCCGCGTGGATAGGTGCGGGGACATAATCATGTCCCAGTGTATACATGGGCAGCAGGGGTGTTGTTTTGGCCAGATCGCCGAAGTCATAGGCGAAAGGCCCTTTGGTCATACTGGGGCATGATGAAGGTTCGGCGCCCACTATCTTTACATCTTTTCCGTGAATTTTGTCACAGACAAAAGGCGCTGCTATGCCTGCGAAATTACTACCGCCGCCGCAACATCCCATAACTACATCGGGATAGACGCCTATTTTCTGCATTTGTTTCTGCGCTTCCAGACCGATAATCGACTGGTAAAGCAATACGTGATTCAACACGCTGCCCAACGAGTATTTGGTGTCCTTACTGGTTACGCAATCTTCAATAGCTTCGCTGATCGCGATACCCAGCGAACCGGGGGAATCAGGATGTTCCGCCAGAACAGCTCTTCCGGCATTGGTGAGGTTGCTGGGGCTGGGAATGCATTCCGCACCCCATGTGTTCATCATCATGCGGCGGTAAGGTTTTTGTTCATAGCTGATTTTAACCATATACACGCGGCAGATCAAACCGAACATCTGACAGGCCATGGACAGGGCGCTGCCCCACTGTCCGGCGCCGGTTTCCGTAGTGATGCGTTTGGTTCCTGCGACCTTATTATAATAGGCCATCGGGATGGCGGCGTTGGGCTTGTGAGAGCCGGCCGGGCTGACACCTTCGTTCTTGTAGTAAATTTTTACCGGACAACCGAGCAGTTTTTCGAAATTATAAGCCCGATAAAGAGGAGATGGCCGCCACAACAAATATTTTTGCAGAACTTCATCCGGAATTTTTATCCAGCGTTTGTTCGAAACTTCATGTTCGATAATGTTCATCGGGAAAATTGCCGCCAGATCGTTGGGGGTTACCGGCTGACCCGTGCCGGGGTGCAGGGGCGGTTTCATCGGTGTAGGCAGATCCGCCATGATGTTATACCACTTTTTGGGTATTTCGCGGTCTTGCAGTACTACTTTTACCTGTTCCATATTTATTCTCCTTATTGATTATTTAAGAATAAGCCTAAAAAAAAGCCATGGGTTACGATTTATTCCCATGGCGTTAATATTATACCGGAGTCATGGGAAGGATCTTCCCTGCCCATGCTCTTTTTTATCCGAGCTTATGGACAGACATTTAAAGTCTGCCACCACCAGTTATTTCTGGAAAAAACTTTTAACATTGTTTCAGCTCACTCATTCTCTTAATTGTAAAAACTCGTAACACAGCAAAATAGCAGATGTCAAGATGAAATTTATCTTACCCATTCTAACTTAAAGCGCTATCTTTGTTGGCAGCGTCCTCGGCTTATTTTGCGCATGATTTTGCAAAGGCACAGATTCTTTCAATAAAATTTTCAAGCAAGGCAGGATTCTTAAGATTTTCTTCATCTTCCGTCGGAAGCAGGGGAAAACGCTTTATGAATATTCCGGCAAATATTCCCGTTCCTGATTTTGAAGGCAATGAATTTCCATTGAAAATATTAACTGATTTTATGCCGCAACCGGGCGAATTGCTTTTAAAAATAAAACCGCGAATATCTTCTTTTTCCAGTTGAATTATGCGTTTTTGCGCCCATTTCACCATACGATCTGTCATATCTTCTCCTGTTTCGGTTATTATTAACCGGGGAGAATCAGGATTTCCCTCAAGATGCATGGCTTTCCGGGGAACACTAAGACCGCATTCAACTTCGGGACAAACAGGGACATATTCTATATTATATTTGACCGGAGCGTCTTTAAGAACCGGGTTCAGTTTCTGTTCACCGTCATAGCGGACTTTTTCTCCCAGCAAACAGGAACTTATGCCGATTTTAATTCTTTCCATTTATCTGCCTTTGCGGTTTGCTATTTTGAATAATTACCATTTTTCAGAATAATGCGCCAGGCAGAGTATTTCTACCAGCTAAAATTAATTAATATCAATTGTTTCCGAAAAAGAAGAAGATATTGATTGATTTCTCCCGTGATAATCTGATTTAATGCGACCGCTTTGATGAAGATTATTAAAGAAAGAAAAGCTAAATCCGGAAAATAGGGTGTAAAAAAAGGATATAATGCAAACAGCAGGAATTGATATAGGTTCCATTACCGCGAAGGCAGCCATTTTTGCCGACGGTAAAATCATTGCCACGAAAGTTATTTTCACCGGCTATAACGCGGAGCTTGCAGGTCTTAAGGTTTATGAAGAAGTCCTGAAAGAGGCGGGTATTGATAAGAATTCCGTAGAGAAAATTGTTTCCACAGGATACGGCCGCAACAGCGTTAAATTCGTCGATAAGTCCTACACGGAAATCATGTGTCACGCCACCGGAGCCCATTTCCTGAATCCGCATATCCGTTCCATAATTGATATCGGCGGACAGGACAGCAAAGCCATTCTTCTGGACGACAGCGGCAAGGTAAAAAACTTTGTCATGAATGATAAATGCGCCGCCGGAACAGGTCGTTTTCTGGAAGTTATGGCCAGAGCCATGGAAGTCAACCTGGATGAGTTCGGAGCCATGTCCATAAAATCGAAACAACCTTCCAGGATAAGCAGTCTCTGCACGGTATTCGCGGAATCAGAAGTAATTTCCCTGATAGCAAAGGGGGAACAGAGGCAGGATATTATTGCCGGTATTCATGAATCCATCGCTGCCAGAATATCATCCATGATAGGCCGCCTGGGATTGCGGGAACCTGTTATGATAACAGGAGGAGTAGCCCGGAACGCAGGGGTTATTCACGCTCTTGAAAACAAACTGGGAATGAAAATTGAAGTGTCGCCTTATGCTCAGGTCAACGGAGCCATAGGAGCCGCGGTTCTTGCCGCATCGTTGTAATCATTATGCTGATTTAACGAAAAAAGTTTTTATTGGATAAAGATGTCATCAGATTATGATTTTATGAAAATAGCGCTTGAGGAAGCGGAAGATGCTTACCGCCGCGGTGAAGTTCCCGTGGGAGCGGTATTGGTGCGTGAAGGCAATATTCTGGCAAGGGCGCATAATTCGCCGATTGCGAAAAATGACCCATCGGCGCACGCGGAAATGCTGGTTTTAAGACAGGCGGGAGAAAAAACAGGCAATTACCGTCTTGCCGGCACGGAACTTTACGTTACGCTGGAGCCTTGCATTATGTGCGCTGGAGCCATTGTCCATGCCAGGATTTCGCGTGTTATTTTCGGGGCGAGAGATCCTAAATGCGGCGCGATAGTTTCATTATATAATATTTTATCCGATAGAAGACTGAATCATCAGGTGAAAATAACTGAAGGAATACTATCCGAAGAATGCGCGGAAATTATAAGTAGATTTTTCCGGCAAAAGAGAGTAACATTCGCTCCCGCTTCGGAGACTTGACAAAATGCGGAGAGGTACCGAAGTGGTCGTAACGGGATCGACTCGAAATCGATTTGGGGGCCACAAGCTCCCACGGGGGTTCGAATCCCCCTCTCTCCGCCATAATATAATTTATGATTGTTGTTCCCGCCTCCGAGCAGGAATCCATGATTGATAAATTTTTAATGTTCTTTATACTTGTAAAAGAATAAGTAATATCGCGGAGAGATGTCCGAGTGGCTGAAGGAGCACGACTGGAAATCGTGTGTATGCCCCCAAAGGTGTACCGCGGGTTCAAATCCCGCTCTCTCCGCCATTTTTATTTTTAACCCCTGCTGACAGATTTCATTTCAATTTTATCATAGTAAAAATATGATCAAATATGACAGTTACGACTACTCAAAATTAATAAAACCATTCTGGTCGCCGCCCGCGTGGTTTTTCGGTCCCGTATGGGGATTTCTTTATGTTCTGATCGCCATTTCCTTCGGCAAAGTTTTTTTAATGGTTATTCAACAAAGGATTTCACCCATAGTCATTCTTCCATTAACTCTTAATCTGTTTTTTAATCTTTCTTTTACCCCTTTACGGTTTGGGTTAAAAAATAATCCCTGGGCAGTGACAGATGTTATCCTTATTCTCAGCACGCTTATTTGGGCAATCATTGTAATCTATCCGTATATTAGTATTCGTTGGGTTGTCTATATGCAGATTCCTTACTTGATCTGGATTTCGTTTGCTGCCATATTGCAAATAACGATTACTTATTTAAACAGATAAATTAATGAAAGACTGCGGTCGTGTGGCTGAATGTAAAAATCATCGATAATCTTTTAAAGAATCAGGAACATCGCATAATAATCTGATGTAAAGGCAATAATATCTTTTATCAAAACCCTATGCAAAAAATTTGAGTTGATTCCTGTTCATTTATCTATTAAAAGCCACATTGAAGATTGTTTTAAATAGTGTGGCCGGGTCCCGCGCAACGGAGGCTTGTGAACCCCGTCAGGTCCGGAAGGAAGCAGCGGCAGCAATGTCCACCATGTGTTGCGGTAAACCCGGTCACCAGTATATCCATCCGTCCGCAAAGGCTAACTTTGTTGGTCCCGATTTATCGGGATCGTCGGCTTTTTTAACTTAATATACCGCCGCGTTATCCTTTACAATCGAATGGATGTAAGAAAAGTCTTATTCTGAAGCTTTTTTGTAAATTTAGGAGTTCAATTGGAATATCAGGTAATAGCCCGAAAATTCAGACCGCAATCTTTTGAAGAAGTTGCCGGACAGGAACCTGTTGTCAAAACTCTGCGCAATTCCATAGGTCAGGGTCGTGTGGCGCATGCCTTTCTTTTCAGCGGTCCGCGCGGTGTCGGGAAAACTTCGGTTGCCAGAATACTGGCCAAAGCGCTCAACTGTGAAAAAGGACCGACGGCCACTCCCTGCAATGAATGTTCCAATTGCAAGGAAATAACCAGCAACTCTTCACTTGACGTGCACGAAATCGACGGCGCTTCCAACCGCGGTATTGATGAAATCCGGGAGCTGCGGGAGAATGTCAGGTTCGCTCCGGCCACGTCCAGATACAAAATCTATATTATTGACGAAGTCCACATGCTGACCGATCCTGCTTTCAATGCGCTTTTGAAAACGCTGGAAGAACCTCCGGCCCATGTTATTTTTATTTTTGCCACAACTGAAAGTCATAAAATTCCCGCTACAATTCTTTCGCGCTGTCAGTGCTATGATTTTCGCAGAATATCTCTCAAGGGAATAATTGCGAATCTGGGCATTGTTGCAGCCAGGGAAGGAATCAAAATCAGTCCTATTGCCCTTTCCTGGATTGCCGAAGCCGGCGACGGCAGCATGCGCGACGCGCAAAGTATTTTTGATCAGGTCATTTCCTATGCGGGGCTGGATATTCAGGATGATGATGTGGAGGAAAGTTTAGGGCTGGCCGACCGGAAATATCTTTTCCGTCTGTCCGAAGCGGTCCTGCGGCAGGATGCCGGCGCGTGCCTTATTATTCTTGAAGAAGCATATCTGGCCGGCATAGACATGAAGCATTTTTATCAAATATTGCTGAAACATTTCAGAAACCTGCTTTTGGTTAAAATTGCCGCCGATGGCAGTTCTTCTTTTGATATAGCGCCGGAACAAATTGAAACCCTGAAAAGTCAGGTGCGGGAAATATCCCGCGAAACTCTTCAGAGGTATATGGAAATTCTGATTGCGGAAGAAGGAAATTTCCGCCGCAGTCAGGAACCGCGCATGAAACTGGAAACTGTAATTGTCAAGATGGCTTACCTGGAGCCGATAATTCCTCTCGGTGAAATTATTTCGACCATTGAAAATATTGAACAAAGACTGCTCAAGGGATTGCCGGCAACAGCCCAGAATAACGCGCCGCAGGTTTCCGTAAATAAATCCGCAAGTGAAGCACCGTTGAATTTAAACATGGAAACAGGCGTTGCTGCCGATTCAACAGGAGAAAATAATTCTTTATACCCGAATAATACGGCTGATTTGAAAGTCCTTTGCGACAATTTTAAAAAATTTGTCAAAAAAGAAAATGCGCCTCTTGGAGGGAAAATTGATTCCACTGAAATTGTAAGTTACGAAAACGATTGCCTTACAATAGGTGTTCCCAATAATCCTTTTTTATTGGACACTCTAAAAACAGCGGAGCAAAAAGAAAAGCTGGAACAGATTGCCCTCAGATTTTTTCAGAAAAATATAACGATAAATATTGAAACGTTAAGCACTGAAAATGGCGGCGCGAATGGAAACAATGTGAAAAGCCAGGCAAGTATTATAAACGATATAAAACGTGAAGCGATGAATCAACCGCTTTTAAAGAAAGTAATGGATGAGCTTTCCGATGCCAAAGTAGTAGACATAATAGTGCAGACAGGGAAAAAATAACAGACCTGTAAAAAGCGGCCAATTCGTGAAAACTCATAATGCCGGAGAAGTTCATCCAAAAAGAAGGAGGATAGAAAAATGCAAAATTTTAACACAATAATGAAACAGGCAAAAAAGATGCAGGAGCGCATGGGGCAACTGCAAAAGGAACTGGAAACGAAAACCGTCGAAGCCGATGCCGGCGGCGGTATGGTGCGCGTTGTAGTAAACGGCAAATATGAAATTGTGTCCTTGAAAATTGAAAAGGAAGTGGTCAATCCCGAAGATATAGAGATGTTGCAGGATTTGATTGTTGCCGTAGTTAACGAAGGAATCCGTAAAGCGCAGGAAATGGCTTCCTCGGAAATGTCGAAAATTACCGGAGGATTGAATATCCCCGGTCTGTAATAAGCCGCTTTAAGTCAAAGATAGCGCTTTGGTTGAACCGGCTTAAAAGGTTTGTTTATGAAAGCATATGCGCAGCCGATTAAAAAGCTTATTGCCGAGTTGGGCAAGCTTCCCGGCATTGGCGAAAAAACAGCGGCGAGACTGGCAAATTATATTTTGCGTTCCACGCAGGATGATGT
>Ga0153915_10000522_pt1 | contig 35488 bp, 35 predicted proteins | sample Opewatmetagenome_2_FD_107003 | JGI IMG/M metagenome (GOLD analysis project Ga0153915, IMG submission 107003) | Freshwater wetland microbial communities from Ohio, USA - Open water 3 Core 3 Depth 3 metaG | ecosystem: Environmental > Aquatic > Freshwater > Wetlands | place: USA: Ohio, Lake Erie... | reverse complement strand
GCGCATCCTGAAAAGGGCATCCCTGAACTGATCGAAGCCATTATCGAAGACTACAGGGAAAAATATTCAGTCGCCCTGCGACCGGAGAATATCGTTGTCACCGGGTGGAATAAAGAAGTGCTTCATAATATGGTGCGCCTGTTCGAGCCGGGGACAATATATATCCCTGACCCGGTATACCCAGCCTATGAGCCGGCGTCCATTCTGGCCCATCACCACGTAAAGAGGGTTCGAACGACCTCTGCCACGCGCTGGCTGCCGGAATTCAAGTTTGATAAAGATTCCTCCGGGAGCGCTGAAAAACCGACGGCGTTTTATTTCTGCGACCCTAATAATCCCACCGGAAGCGTGGCAGACCTGGATTTCTATGGGTCTTTATTTAAAGAAATGAAATCCTCAGATATCACAGGCATCTTCGACAAGGCCTATAAAGATTATACCTTTGATAATGATGTAAGGCCGGTATCCATCACCCAGATACCGGGAATGATGGACAGGGGTTTTGAAACCGTCTCCCTCTCAAAGCATTATAACTTCGTGGGCATAGGCCTGGGCTGGATGGTGAGCAGCGCGGAAAACATCAATCGGTGGCTCAAGCTATCCAGTCAGTATAGCCAGGGTGTGGAATGGTACAAACAAAAGGCAGGCGTTGAAGCTCTGCGCAGTCCTGCAGTCAAAGCGGAAATGCAGGAATACTTTAAAGAATTGAAGGAGAGAAGAGATATCTTCGTAAAAGGACTCCAGGAATTGGGACTAAGGACAGCGGTCCCCAAGGCAACGCCCTATCTATGGGTTCAGGTACCGGAGGGCTTTGATGATGAAGACTTCGTACTTAACAGGTTGATAAGCCAGGCCCATGTTGCCTTTATGCCCGGGTCCTATTTCGGGGCAAACGGCAAGGGTTATATGAGGGCCACACTTTTTCTTCAAAAGAACGAAATAGAGGAAGTCCTTGAACGGATAGGAAAAATCAGGACATGGTAAAATAAATTTAAGAATACACAAGGATTATTGATTGTTCTAAAAGATATGTATGGCAAGATACTATTTGTGTTCAACTTGTAATCTTTATATATCTGCTGAGGGATACTATTTTTCCACAACTACCCGCCGCGCCTCTGCCCAGCATGCGAAATTCGGCGGGTTTTCTTTTATGGGGGCATTATGGAATACACTAAACCTCCATTTTTATTTATTGCTCAAGCAGACTTACTTTGTTTCAAACATAGGTGGACATGGAGCTTCATGCACTTTAAATTAAAAAATATTTAATATTCAACAGATGGAGTTGCTATGAACAAAGGTCTTGATCTGATGAATGAGATCCGCGAAAGGCAGCTTACGCGAGGCATCCGTTACGCTGCTGTTCTTGGAATTCTTCCCCTCATTTTCTCTGTTTCAAGGGCATATTATGCCGGCTGGCATAGTGTAATGTCTCTCCAGATCGTTTTTTATTGTCTGATAATGGTGACGGCAATATTCAGCAGATCTCTGCCTTTTATAGTGAAGGCCTCAATAATTGTTGCGATTACCTATATCCTGGGTTTATCAAGTCTGATTTCATGGGGGCTGCTGGCATTCGGCGTTACGACATTGTTTTTATTCTGCATCCTTTCAACGATGCTTTTCGGGACCAGGGCAGGCATTATATCCGCATCGATAAGTACGTTAACCATTGCCGTTGTGGGTTTTGCAAACGTCAACGGCAAAAGGCCATAGTCGTCTCAGGGTTTGCTGAAACCGAGCATGTCATGGATACAATCAAACTGGGGGCAGGCGCTTATATTAAAAAACCCTATCTGATTGAAAATATAGGGGTTGCTGTGAGGACGGAACTGGATCGAAGAATAACCGTGAATTCCAATTAACAGCCCATATAAAAAATAAAACAATTATTGAAAATGATTCTGTCTCTTTTTATAATAGACACCCTGTGATATCAGGTGTCTTTTTAAAGGCTCTAAGGCGGAATGGAATATCTTAAAAGGATACTGCAAAAGTTTTCCAGGATAAAAAGCATTATCGCCTTCCGCCTACAAGCCCGGCCATGAATCAATTAACGTCCGATAAAAAAAATTGATGCAATGGTCTAAAATCAAGTGTAAAATAAAACAAAGCATTGGCGTGAAACCCCTGAAGAAAAAATGGAATAAGTTAAGATTACAGATATACTGTTATGAGGAAATATAAAGCGATATTATTTGATCTTGATGGAACACTGCTGGATACATTGAACGATCTCGGGAATGCGGCCAATCGGGTCCTTTCCCGGCATCATTTCCCTGTTCATATTATGGATGCCTACCGGTATTTTGTCGGGGACGGGATAAGGATGCTGATTACCAGGGCGTTGCCGGCAGACAGGCAGGACGAATCCCTTATCCAGATATGCACGGAAGAATTCAACCGGGAGTATGCCCAAAGCTGGAATAATGAGACATCATTATATCCCGGCATCGAGGATATGCTGGATCTTGTCCAGGATCGAGGCCTCAGGCTGGCGATCTTTTCCAATAAGCCGCACGAATTCACCCGGGATTGCGTTGAGGCATTCCTATACAAATGGGAATTTGATGTTGTACAGGGCAACCAGGCATCGATACCTCATAAGCCTGACCCGGCAGGGGCGCTGGCGATTGCCCGCCGCATGGGAATTGCCCCTTCATCCTTCCTTTACCTTGGAGATACCAACGTGGACATGCAGACTGCCCGCGCCGCCGGGATGTTTCCCGTGGGAGCGCTTTGGGGGTTCCGTTCATCAGATGAACTGATTGAGAGCGGCGCAAAGGTTCTAGTCGGCCACCCGGCAGAAGTGGCCGAATTATGCGGAAAATTAACTCTTTAGTGCGGCGGTCTATACGGCTGAACAGCCGGATATTGGTAAAATCCTGAAGACAAACCAGCCTTTGAAGGTGCAGGCGTTCACTCTGAAAGCACGCATTTCATCGGGGAGGTGCATAATCAATGCCTCTTTATTTTGTCCAGCATGGCGTGGCCCTGGCAAAGGAGATCGACCCTGACCGCCGCCTGTCCGAGGACGGCCGAAAGGATGTTGAGCGAATCTCTTTATACCTAAAAGGTATTGGAGTCACGATCAACAGATTCTATCACAGCGGTAAAACAAGGGCCATGGAGACCGCTCAGATATTCGCAGGCCATATAGGGGATGGAAGCATATCCGAACTGCCCGGGATGAATCCTGATGATGATGTGAAAAAATTTATAAAAATCCTTAAAGAAGATGACGCGATGTATGTCGGACATCTGCCCCACCTGGAAAAACTCATATCCTATTTAATAACAGGCAATGAAGAGGCCGGAGTTGTAAAAGTGACTAACAGCGGAGTGATATGTCTCAATAGGGACACATCCGGTTTCCATGTTGAATGGTACTTGAAACCTTCCATGTGCAGGAAATACTAATATCTGTCTGGATTACCCATTTAATATGTTATATACTTCTTAATAAAAATTATTAACAATTTTGTACAACCTTTTTAAATTTAGAACAATGGAAATAGAACTCCTCGAAAAAGCAAGAAAACGTCCATTTGCATATTTATGCATAATGATCTCCATACCCTTATTAATCGGGTTTATAATAGTCGATTATTTTGAAGGCGACATATTGGAGATGATTCTCGAAATCCTTCTTTGTGTAATTTTAATCTTCAGTTTCATCGCCATTCAGAGATTTAATGCTGATTTATTAATTTATCGATTGTGTCTTGTGCTATTGAGCGCGGTACTTCTTTATTCAGTTTCAATCGGTTCAGGGGCCGGGACGACAGTCTACTGGCTTTTCCCTTTCCCCATAGTGTTCATGTTCTTTTTAGGAAAGAATGAAGGCGCAGTGTTTTCTGCTGTCTTTCTCATTATTTTATCTGTTTTGCTTATCGATCCATTTTCCTTCGAAATCTACTCCTATAATAATAAAATCAGCATACGCTTCCTTACTTCAATGCTGTTTTTGACCCTGATCAGTTACGGTCTTCAGTCGTCCCTCGAAAAATATGGATGGATATTAATTGAAAAACATAACAATCTTCTTAAAGAGAAACAAAATCTTGAAAAGGCATTGAGGGAGAACAAAACCTTGAGCGGTCTGATACCTATCTGCAGCGACTGCAAGAAGATCCGGGACGATGAGGGCTACTGGCATCAGGTGGAGGCCTATGTCAGGGATCATTCCGACGCGGATTTCAGCCACAGCATCTGTCCCGATTGTGTGAAAAAGTTATATCCGGACTTCGTGAATTTCAAAAAAAAATAAAGCTGTTTTTAGACATTGCCTCTTTTAATAATTATACGCGAAGCGGAAAAATAATTAACAACCGCAATGACCGCTCCCAGTAAAAAGACATACTGATACCCGAAGGCCTTCCAGATAAAACCGGAAAGAATCGCGATGCTTATGGAAAAGATATGGTCTATGCTTACACCCATGGATAGCGTCTGGCTCACATCCTCAGGCCTTACCGCGATCTTTTTCAGATAGGTCGCCCTCGCTATGCCCGCGGACATTAAAAGATAGTCTGTTATAAAACAGGCTGCTGCAACCAGAAAAGCTATTTTTTCCGGCAAAAACAGGCGGGAGAACCCGTACCCGATACAGACGAATACAAGGAGAAATGCCTCGGCCATAAGGATGCGTCTTTCTCCCAGCCTGTCGATTGCCCTCCCAAGGATAGGATTAAAAAAAATCCCTATCACCCCGCCGACGGTCATCAGGGTCGCTACCATGGCAGTGCTTTGATTAAAGACAGAGACAAGGACCCATGGGGCGAAGGTCAGAAATATCTGTTTACGGGTGCCGAAAAGAATGCAGAGCCAATAGTAGAGGCCATATTCCTTCCTTAAGGTAAATTTTGAATGCCCGGGATGGAGTTCATCAGGTTTCATGGCATAAAGCAGAAATGCAGAGATCAACATGCCTGCCGCGGCAATTGTAAAGGACAGAGAAAAATCAAAATTCAGAAATCTGAACCCTATAAATACAACAAAGCTGCCTATGATGGTCGCGACATTGCCTGCGCTGTTCAACTGGCCGAGCCTTTTGCCTGTGTCCCCTTCCCTGGCAAACTCCATCCCTATCCCTGATGTCAGCGGCAGAAAGACATGCTGGCCGAGGCTCATGATAAACAGCCATATGAGCATTACCCCGTACGCCGTTGAAAAATGGCCGAGCAGAAATATTCCTATGGCGGCCACGATATGCGACAGGGCCGCAAGCCTGCGCGTGCAGAGAAAGAAAAAAAGCGCCGATACAAAGACCACCAGGAAACCGGGGAGTTCGCGGGGAAGTTCAAGCATGCCGCGCTGGGAACCGCTCAGGGTGAATGTATCATTTAAAAAATTATTTAATATCGCGTTAACGATCGCGAATGAAAAACCGTATATGAACACTGCCGCGAAAAAGTAATAGAAATCTCCTGATGACAACTTTTTGCGGCTGAATAAAAATTCTTTCAAGTTAAAGACCTCGTGACAATTTATTTCGTGGTGATCACCCAGACGCCCTGCCAATCCGCAGGGGGATTGTCGATCAGATTGCGGCATTTTGCCTCATAGGAACGGGCTGCTGGATCCGCATCTTTCAGCCCGGAAAAGACGGCCGACGCCCCGGCAAAATCGCCCTTATAAAAAAGGGCCAGACCTTCGGCGAACACGGCAAGCTGCCGTCTACTGCGCTCAAATTCTTCCTGCATCATGGGTTCATATACAACCACGGGTTCCTTGCGGCCTACTACAGCTACCTTTGCAAGTTCACGGACAGGGAAAAGGCCGGCCATCTGTTCCATGGTGGAGCGGGAGATGATGGTGTATGTACCGAACTGCTTATTGATACCCTCCAGCCGTGATGCCAGATTCACGGCATCCCCGATCATTGTATAATCAAAATGCGTGTGAGAGCCCATGTTCCCAACTACGGCCGGACCGCTGTTCATACCGATACGCATCTTCAGGTCCTTGCCGAGGCGCTCCCTTAATATGGGCCGCATTTCAGCCAGCTTGGCCTGGCATCGCAACGCGGACCTGACACAGCGTTGCGCATGATCCGGTTGGATTACAGGGGCGTTCCACAGGGCGATAATGGCATCCCCTTCGTATTTATCCACAGTCCCGCCCTCTTCCTGAATAATATCGGTCATCGCCGTAAGGTATTCATTGAGCAAGGCCGTCAAGGCCTCCGGTTCCATCCCCTCTGAAATAGTTGTAAATCCCTCCAGGTCTGAAAAAAAGATGGAAAGCATGCGCCGCTCGCCTCCCAGTTTAAGATTCTCAGGATGCCGGATCAATTCTTCAATGACGGCATGACTAAGATACTGTTTGAAGGCCTTCTTGATGAACATCTTCTGACGGCCCTCTGTTGTATAGTAAATGAGTCCGCCACTGAAGAGGGTAATCGCCACAGCCGTTTCCTGAACTACAATTGGAAGCCAGAATCCCTTTTGATATGCAAGAATACACAGGATAATAGGCGCTATAATGAAAAAGACATACACGAGCGCGCTCCTGGTTATCCCGGAGACCGATGATGTTGCCAGTCCCGCCAGGACGGCAATCAAGATTGTCATAATTACAACGGTGGTTGTCTCGGCCGGGTTGATAAAATCATTGGCGAGCAGGTTATCGAGCATGGTTGCATGAACCTCCACGCCAGAAAAAATATCTGAAACAGGTGTAGGTCTAAGATCGAACAGGCCTGGAGCGGAACACCCGAAAAAAACATAGGCATCTTTTAAGGCGTCCTTTAATGCCGCCTGGTCATCTGTCAGGTCTTCTCCATTCTGAAGACGAAGCTCGGTCTGGATAACCTCCGCTGCGTTGTATGCCTTGTGGGTTTCCGATGGACCGCGAAAGTTAAGAATTGCCTTTCCCTGTTTGTCAATAGGGATCTTTTTATCTCCGATTATAAGATGCCCCGGCTCTATTTTGATAACTGTGTCCGGCTGAGCAGTCAGATAAGATGCCAGGGCAAGCGACGGAACCACTTTGTCATCAAATACATGAAAGAGCGCCACCCTCCTGTAAACATTATCCTGATCCGGATTGAATTGAACATTGCCCAGGATATTGGCCGCAGCAGAAATCTCCGGTATGGGGAAAGAGGCATGAGAGAAAACGATCTCGCTATTACCCATAGTTGCCAGCCATTCGTCCAAGCCAAGGACCTTGAATACAGGTTCAGAGGCGTAAGCAGGCCAAGTCTTTTCACTGCCCTCGCTATGACTGAGGGAAACGGCACCGACGAAATTGTCAAAACCGTGGATTGCTGAAGCGAATATTTGATCGTCATCCACTCCTGATCCTGAAGGCTCCGTAAAGAGCATGTCAAATACCAGGGCCTTAGCCCCACTCCTTTGACAGAATTGGATGATAGGAGTATAAACCTCCCTGGGCCACTGCCAGGGCAGGCTCATCTCTTTATCAGCCCAGTCCAGAGATTCCTGATCGAGAAGTATCATCCGTATCTTGTCAGTAGTCTTTGCGGGCTTTGCCATCATATTCACCCGCAGGTCCCAGGTCTTTGCCTCCCAGAACTCCAGATAACCGAACAGGTACAATATAATCGCTATTGAGGCCCCTATCAGACCGGCCATGAGACCAAGCGCCATTTTTTTTGGGATAATGGTTGGAATATTCACTATAACCTTTTGGATTTATTCCCTCTGCCGGGAGATTTTACCGGCAGAGGGATATTTTTATGAAGATGCAATACGATTCATGAAGGCTTTAAATCTTTCATATATCCGCAATAGCCGCCTTGAAACGCTCCCGGCGGATATCCGGTTCAACAACGGAAGTTAACTTTTGTTTGCTGTGTATCTCTTTGATCCGGTCGCTTGGCGCCGGATGTGTCTTGGCAAAATCAAGCCCGCCCTTCTTGATATTTTTCCCCATCACCTGGAGCATGTCTATCAGGCCCTCCGGATTGTAACCCAAACGGTTAACAAGCTCGACTGACGCCTGATCCGCCTGATATTCAAAGGACCGAGAATAGCCGTTATTAATAAGCGAGTTGGTTATATCCGAGATCACGCCGGAAAAGGTATCCGTCAACTGGGCAACTTCACTTGATCCGAGGTTTTTAGCGCCTTCCGTGGCAAGGATTGTAAGGGCCTGGGCAGTCCGAGCCTTTTCTATAGACTGCATCCCATGCCTTAATTGCACGTGGCCTATCTCATGGGCCAGTACAGTCGCCAGGGCGTCTTCCGATGGGCAGCACCGGATAAGCCCCCTTGTAACAAATATGTGTCCTCCGGGGGTGGCGAAGGCATTGATGTCGTCGGAATCCAGGACAAGAAAATGATAACCGCCGAATATATCAGGCTTATCGGATGCGGCGGCAAGCGTCTGACCGAGTACATTGACATAATCATTAAGCCGGCTGTTTGCATACACCTTATACTTGGAAAGCACAACGGCGCCTACAGCGCGTCCTATATAATATTCATGTTCAGGCGTGAATTCCTCAAGGCTCTTGGCTACGGCAGTTGTACTTTTTCTAATTGAATCTCCCTGTGCGCTTGTGATGTATCCCTGCTGCTCGCCAACAATCGTGCCCAGCGTCCCTGCGGTCTCAACAAGGGTTGAGCAGGATATAAATGCCGCTACGGCCGTTACAACTATCCCGGTTGCCAATAAATACCTTTTCATTGTGGACCTCCTTCCGATGGCGCGCCCACCTCTCCCTGAACCAGGAATGCATTCATGGCCTCAGGCGCCACCTTGAATGTCTCCATCATGTTGATCCATGTATAATCGAGTTTTTTGTTTTGTTTGGCGAAGGATGCCTCCACCTGGTCGTCGAATCCCTTGCCGGCGAGGGCCAGTTCATCCTGACCTGCGCCTGTCAGGACATTTGTCTGTCCGGATTTCAGTACAATCCGTTTTGTTGTCAGGGCCGATGCATGCATCCATCCCTGTGAGCCGCCTCCCTTTAATGAGACCTTCGTCCAGGAACCGTTCTTTTCCGAAACTATGACACGGTCGCCGTATACGACTTTGGCGACTATCTTACCCAGAAAAGACGGCGTGGCGCGGATCTCGCTTTCCTTCACCTGTACGCTCATTGTCTCCTCTGCGTTCACGTGCATGGAAACGCATAAGACACTGAACAATACAAGACCGACAATCATGAATCTTATGTAAGTCATACGCAGCTCCTTCATTTAAAGATAACTATGATTACAGGAACATGGTGGGCAACTTTCCCGTTTTTGTCAAGTTAAAACAATTTATTGAATCCCATCGACCTGCTTGTTTGTAAAAACCTTTTAACCGTCTTTATTATATCATTTCTCCTTTTGTCTTTTTAAGATTATTTTGATATACATGCTCCTATCGAGACAGACATTATGGCCATAGAAAAAAGCAACATCATTCTTATCGGTATGCCCGGCGCGGGTAAAAGCACGGCCGGAGTCATCCTTGCCAAGCTGACGTCACGGGACTTCATTGATACCGATCTGCTTATTCAGATTGCTCAGGCCCGACCCCTGCAGGAGATCGTCGATAATGACGGCCACATGGCGCTGCGAAGGATCGAGGAGGAAATCATCCTAAGCATAAACCGGCACAATCTTGTAATTGCCACAGGCGGGAGCGCCGTTTACAGTGACGCCGCAATGACACACCTGGGGAAAAACGGCATCGCAGTTTTTCTGGACGCGGATCTTATTACCCTGCAATCCAGGATTCGCGATTTTGATACAAGAGGCCTGGCAAAACGCCCGGACCAGAGCCTGTCGGACCTGTTTGAAGAACGTTACCCATTGTATGCCGGACACGCGGATATTACAGTGGATTGCTCCGGATTAACGCAGGATGAGGTCTGCGCGGCAATTCTTAAAAGTTTAAGGTTTCACAGTTGACATGAATCTCCTTATCAAATATCTTTGGCCTTCAAGTTTTAATATCCGGTCACGGCGCTGATACGGTTTTAACACCTCCTGGAGAAACAGGCTAAATGGATAAAAGCATATTCAATGAAAGAGACATCGAAGATATAAAGGCAAGAGGCATTGCTCCTGAAGAGGTACAAAGACAGATTGGGGTATTTAAGAAAGGCTTTTCCTATGCTGATCTCTTGAGACCTTGCCGTATAGGCGACGGCATAAGAGAACTTGATAAAAAAGACATCGCCCGGCTGACTGCCGTCTATTCAAAGATTCAGGCCTCGGGAAGGGCCATGAAATTCGTCCCAGCCTCGGGCGCCGCGACCAGGATGTTCAAGGAATTGGCGTCTGTAAACGGTAAGATCGGCAGTATGGAAAAGGCTTCTCCGGCAGAAATGTCCTGCAATGATGAAAATTTCGGATATTTCTTGGATTTCATCAAAAACATAAAAAGCTTCCCATTCTATAATGACCTTAAATCCGTCATGTCGAGAGATGGGATTAATATCGATAAAGCGATCTCAGGGGAGAAATATAGGGATATACTTGAATACACCCTGAGCAAAAAGGGATTGAATCTTACCGGCCTGCCAAAGGCCCTTATATCTTTTCACCGATACCCCGACTATTCAAGAACCCCTGTTGGAGAGCATCTCGCTGAGGCATCGGTCTATACTATTGACGGACATGGCAAGGCCAGGATCCATTTCACCGTTTCAACGGAGCATGAAGAGGCAATCACCGCACATGTGAAAAGCGTGAAAGGACATTACGAAAATTCCGGATTGGATTTTGAAGTAGGCTTCAGCAATCAGAAGCCGTCCACCGACACAATCGCAGTCCATAAGGATAATACACTTTTCAGGGAAATGGACGGCAGCCTTATCTTCAGACCCGGCGGCCACGGCGCGCTCATTGAAAACCTTAACGCACTTGGCGGCGACATTATATTCATCAAGAACATTGATAATGTAGCGCCCGACAGGCTAAAGGATACTTCAAATATATATAAAAAGGCCCTGGCCGGGTGTCTTGTAGAATTGCAGGGAAGGATATTCAATTATTTAAAAAGACTCGAAACTAATGACAGCAATGGAGGACTACTAGATGAAATAGCCAATTTCATCAGGAATGATCTCTGCCTGTCTTCACCTGCCGCTGTAGAAAGCTTGTCTTATGGAAAAAAAGCCGAATGCCTCTTCAATATTTTAAACCGGCCTATCAGGGTATGCGGGATGGTCAGGAATCAGGCTGAACCGGGAGGAGGCCCCTTCTGGGTGAAACACCCGGACGGGAGCGTCTCTCTGCAGATTGTAGAAAAATCACAGATCAACACAGAGGATGAGAAACAGAGAGGCATCATGGAGGAATCAACCCATTTCAACCCGGTTGACCTCGTGTGCGGGGTGAAGGATTACAGGGGCAGGCCCTTTGATCTTAAAAAATACGTTGACCCCGAGACATACTTCATTTCAATAAAATCAAAAGACGGGATGGAACTTAAGGCCCTTGAACTGCCGGGGCTCTGGAACGGCGCCATGGCCTATTGGAACACGGTTTTCGTCGAAGTCCCTCTTATCACGTTTAATCCTGTAAAGACGGTTTTTGATCTCCTTCGCGATGAACATCAGCCTGAGGGCTCATTTAATGACTGAAATATTAATCGGAAATATCGAGTGGGCGGCATCCAATGCCCATGCATTCGGATTTATACTGATATTTATTTTAATGGCCATAGAGAGTTCGGTCATCCCCCTGCCGAGCGAGGTCGTACTGATCCCGGCAGGCTTCCTCCTCTACAGACATGAACTGACCTTCGGAGATCCTGCTATCGATTTTATTATTGCCGTCCTTTGCGGCATGACCGGATCCCTGGCAGGCGCCTATGCAAACTATTTTGTTTCGCTCTATGTGGGAAGACCGTTCATACTCCGCTATGGAAAATATTTCTTTGTTAAGCCCAGGACCTTTGAAAGGGCAGAGGAGATATTTCTTGAATACGGAGACATATCCACCTTTACAGGCCGCCTGCTTCCGGTTGTCAGGCACCTCATATCGATCCCTGCAGGCATATCCCGCATGCCGCTTTTTAAATTTTCCTTTTATACCCTTATCGGCGCAGGCATCTGGTCGGCCATCCTCCTGTGGATAGGCTGCTATATAGGCACCCTTTCCGAGGACATGACATACGCAGAGCTTGTTTACAAAGGGGAAGAGATACTTAAGGAGCATTACATCTGGATATTCCTGGCCCTGGCAGGCCTTATAGCCGTATATGCCGTTATCCATCATTATGTGATGAAAGGAAAAAATAATCCAAAGGTTTAAACCAGGCACAGGGCTCAGGCGCAAGGAACAGCAAAGTCAATAAAACACCTAAAAATAAAACAGGGTCTTGGCGTATAAAACAAGACAAGACGATGAAATGGATTATTTAAACGTTATCCTTATAAGCCTATTTCGGATATAGCAGTCAGCGGTTGAGAACCCTCTTTCCGGATGCTTTTGCTGAAGGCTGCCGGCTGAAAGCTTTTTCATATCTCCCTCGCTATCCTTGACCCGTCCGCAACCGCATCAACTATATAACCCGGGTCCCTTGTATCGCCAACGGCGTACACTTCCCTTGCCGTATCCTTGAACTTATTGAAAAACTCGATGTTGGGCGACATGGGCATTGCCGTTATTATTTTATCGGCCTTAATGGTCTGTCTCTTCCCGTCCTTTGTGGTAATGACAAGACCTTCTTTATTGATCTCATGATACTTTACCTCGGAATTTATTTTTACGCCGTGATCATTAAGCCATAGAAGGAGCCTGGGTTTAATGAAAGTCTCAAGGAGCCCTTCGCCTATCTGTTCATTAGTGCATGTATCCGCTATGGCAACATTCCTGCCGCTCTTTACCAGGAACTCAGCCGTCTGGCATCCGTGCAGCCTTCCTCCGATGATGACAACGTCCCTGCCCAGGATGACGGGCGTGAAGATCTTCATCGACCATCTTAGAAACCTCGGGCCTGCAAACTTCAGGCAAAACTTGAGCATATGATGAAGCCTTTCGCTCGTCATAACCTTGCTGCTGTTGATCCCCGGCATATCCGGGACGTTATGCTTCGCTCCTGCGGCGATAAGAAGGACATCGGGATTGATTTGCTTTACAAGCTCAGGGGTAACGGCCGTTCCAAGATGGACCTTAACGCCAAGCTTTTTTATCCGGTTTTCAAAATACATGATGAGACCCGGGAGGTCTTCTCTTTCAAGCCCCTTTATGGCCGCGGCAATAAGCATCGATCCGCCCAGTCTGCCGGTCTTTTCATACAGAGACACATCATGTCCCCGCAGCGCGGCAACGCGGGCCGCCTCCATCGCAGCCGGGCCGCCTCCTATTATCATGACCTTCTTTTTTTGTTTCGCCGGTCTTATCTCATATTCCTTCTCCCTGCCCAGGGCGGCATTGATGCGGCATTTGGGGGACATGCCGTGTTCAACACGGTCGAAGCAGACCATACAGGCAGTGCATGGAGCTATCTCATCATGCCTGCCCTCTCGAATCTTATTGGGGAGGTCATGATCCGCCATAAGCCGTCTGTTGTGGCTTATAAAGTCTGCCTTGCCCTCTCTTAATATCCTTTCCCCCAGGTCGGGATCGAGCCTTCCTATGACTATAACAGGTATTGAAACGGCCTTCTTTATCTCAGCGGCTGCCGGGACCCATCCGCCCTGACCATAGCGGCTCATGTCGATCTCTTTTTCAGGATTCTCAGGCATGCTCGGATAGGGGACCATATCCGGGAAATGGGTGCTGTCCCTTTTCATCAGTTCCTTTGGGTTTGTATAAAATTCCACCCTTGCATGGATGGCGTCGGCCCCTGCCTTTTCAGCCATCCTTGCAAAGGCCTTGCTCTCTTCAACGGTGATCCCGTTTTTAAGACCGGCCTCAAGACTGTTTATCATTACAACGATGCCGAAGTCCCTTCCGGCGGCCTTCCTGATTCCCTCAATGATCTCAACCGCAAACCTTCCTCTGTTCGCCAGACTGCCGCAGCCGTAGGCGTCATGGCGCCTGTTCCATGCGCGGGATAAAAAACTGTTTATCAGGTGATTGGCTGCGCCGTTGACCTCCACTCCGTCAAACCCTGCCCTTTTTGCTATGAGCGCCCCATTTATAAATCTCTCCCGCACCCTCTTTATATCTTCAATGGTCATCTCCCTTGCGACGGAAAAATCGGGCCTTGGCATTTCCGACCTTGACAGGGAAGATGCGGCAATCGGTTGATGCCCCAGGACGTCTCCCGGATACATGGGGCCCATATGAAACTCCTGGATGAAGGCAGGGACCCCGTGCCTGTGTATGGCGTCAGACAATTTATTCAGGCCGGGGATAAACCTCTCTTCATCCATGCGATATCCCCATGACGGGATTAAGCCGATGGGATAATCTATATCCCCTGCTCCGACCGTAACCAGACCGGCGCCTCCGGCTGCAAGCGCCTCATAGTAATCTATGATCTGCTGCGGCACATTTCCGTCTTTGTAGGGATAAAAACCGGGGTTCGCCCCGGTTTTTATCAGACGCATCCCAACCTTCACGGACCCGATATTGCCGGGTTCCAAAAGTCTCTTATATCTTGCCCCGCTCATCTTAAATATCCCTTCAAAAAGTTGTGAAAAAATACATATACATTAGTGCTATTACTTTCAATAAAAAATCCTTTCTTGTCGTAAAATTATCGTCCATTATTTTTTTAGACTTGATATATTATTCGAGATTTAACATGGCATAGACATTGCAATTAATGCTTAATAGTGTAACTGCAGGGATACTTGATTTAACCTCTTTACAATATGCGCTTACTGAACCCTTGAGGAATAATTTATGGAAAATCCTGAAGAGATCGCCGGCAATAAAATGCTGGAGCTTCTTGAACAGATCAAAAATGACAGGATCACCCTTAGAGTCATTATTCTGGGCACAGGCAATGAAGGACTTTCCATTGTTCTGGGGACAGAAATTATAGACGACAAACCGTGCCTGATATTGGATTTTCCCACCGGCATAGGGGGCATAATATTCCACGCACAAGGACTAAAGGCAATTATTGAATTCACAGACAGAAATAAAATCCGTTATACCTTAAGGTCGGTGATCGAAGGCGTAACCAGACAATATGTCTATATCCTGTTGCCGAATGTTATCCACAGGATTCAAAGGAGAAGATTTTTCAGGATACCGGCGCCCATAGACACAAAGGTGATTATCAACGAAAAAGACATGAGATATGAATTCAATGTGATTGACATCAGTGAAGGCGGTGCGCTTTTAAGTCACCCCGCCTCATTTCATAATGACGACCAATTCTTTAAGGGGGCCTTGAAACCCCTTATTATTCATTACCGCGAAGATGATAACAACATGCAAACGATTAAAATAGATAAAGCAGAAATAAAACGGATTGAAAAGGCATGGGAGACGGGGACTTATAATTATGCCTTCCAGTTCATTGAGTGCGGCAAGAAGGAAGAAAACGATATAAGAAATTTAGTTTATTCATGCCAGAGAAGGATTTTTAAGTTGCGACAACTTAAGGAAGAGGAAGAATAAATTTTAACCTTTTAAAAACCGATATCAAATATAGATATCTACGTTTTTCCCCAGGGAATGCCCGGCCGTCGATTCTTTGCCCGACCTTCCATAAACCGCGGCAGCCTGACCGGAGTCATACTCCTGGGATACCGCTTCACTCTGGCGATATTTCTCCCCTTCGGAGTATTTCATTATTCTGTAGTCAACACTCCTGACCGGTTTTATATTGCCTTGAAAGGGCACAATGGCCGTTTCGGTCTGGATATTCATTTCTTAAGCCTCTGGATTTTAGTGAAACATCTCTATCACATCCAAAAGTTTAATTCAATAATAATATGTACCTCATCATCTGCTGATTATCGGTTGACAATGGCTATATCCCGAATTTGCCAGGATCACCTGTTTCGCATTCCTTGTTTTGGACTCGACTACAATAGGCCCCATTAGATTGGCCGTAGCCTTTTCAGCCTGACCCCTCGGGATAGTGACAAGGGTAAAGACAATGATCTCATCATCATTTTCATTTTTCAACAGGGTCTCTTCTTCTTGAGATAGATTCTGAAGATAATCGCTCTTTATCAAAAAAGGATTGATCATTACAAAGGCAAGCTCAGGGACATCCATGGATTGCAGCCAAAGGAAGGGCGATCCCGGTTTATGTTCAAGGATGATAAAATCCTTTTTATTCTGGAAACCCGGCAATCCATCCAAAAAATGAATCACCTTGCTTTCATCTACTCCAATATCTCCGAATCTTGTGGTTTTAATAGTATTCATGCCCCTCCCGATTTATTGACCATCGCCGGTCTTAAACGTCTCTGTAAATGTTGCCAGGTCCATAGGCGCTTCAGATGCCCTGATGTTTTCATTTATTATGCTTTCCACAATCTCCGTCCTGTTTACAGGGACATCCTTCGGCGCCCTTATGCCGAGTTTAACCTGATTGCCCCTGACTTCCAGGATGGATACTGTAATATGATTTCCTATTGTGATACTTTCTTCAACCTTCCTGGTTAATACTAACACCGGCACCCTCCATGGCTCCTGGACTTGAAACGCTGATCCGACAGTGATCTTATTCGGATAACGTTATCTCGGATTAATTAATCGATTATTAAAGAATTACACCGCCATAAAATCAACAAGACTCAACTCCATTACCTTTGAAGCGGAAGTCAGCGCGGCATTATATGCCAATTGCTTCGAGTTCAGTTCTATGACCGCCTCTGAGACATCCGCATCTTCCAGTTGGGATTTTCTGTCTGTATAAGTCAGCTTGAGATCCGCTATAATATTTTCCTTGACTTCCATCCTGATGGTTTTGCCGCCTATCTCCGATATCTCCGCATTTATTTTAGTCATATGTTCATCCAGATACCCCATGACCTCCTGTATCCCCTCCACATTATCGCTTTGAAGATAGCTTTTAAGATCAACCAATGTCTTGAATATATTATCTTCATTCCAGTTCTCGCCGAAGATCTCCGATCCGACCTTGCCGATCGTAATATTTGATCCGCTGCCGATCTTAATGGAAAAGTCGGCAGTATTTCCGTTATAATCCACCTCGCCGGTTGTTCCGTTTAATGCAAAGGGCGCGGTATCGGTATTGGTCCCCGCGAACAAATACCTCCCGCCTGATTGCGAGTTGGCAAGAGAAATAATCTCATTCAGATATTCTCCAACAAGTTCTGCCGCATTGGCCCTCTCGGAAGACCCGATATTGGCGCTTGACATCTGGACGGTCAGTTCCTTTGCATCCGTAAGGATATCGTTAACCTGCGTAAGCGCGGATTCCGAGGCCGCAAGCCATGATTTTCCCATTGAAACGTTTCTTCCCATCTGTTCAATATTTGAAAGAGACGATCTCAGATCAAGGACTGTAACCAGCCCCACCGGATCATCGGAGAGCTTGTTTATCCTCTTCGATGTGCTGACCACCTCCTGGGCATTAAACATGTCCGAATAGGTGGACTGAAGGCTGCCGGTGATCCTGTCGTAAATTGTCTTGCTCGCTATCCTCATATTCCCTCCTATCTGACCTCAAGCAGCGTATCCAGCATCTCATCTGCTGTGGTAATCAATTTTGCCGCAGCAGTGTATGCCTGCTGAAATTTGATCAGATTGGTCATTTCCTCATCAAGGGATACGGCGGATATATTATCCCTTGCAGTAGTGAGTTCGGTCTGGATGGTCTCTTTGTATTCCATTGTCCTTTGCAGGCTCTGGCTCTTGATCCCTATCGAACTTACAAGCATGTGCATATATTCATCAAGGGTTGTATTTGTAATATCCCCTGATGTAGCCGTCCCTTCCGAGTATGACCATTGCTTGACTGTAACGTCCTTGTATTGAAGCTCCGTAATCTTCAGGGCATTGCTGTTGTCGCCCTCAGCAGCTTCCCCGCTGCTGTCTATTTTTGCCGCAGCTATATTATTTTTCTCGTTTATTATGTCTTCATTCACTGCGATGCTCCTGGAACTTGAGGATTGAAAAAATGTGTTGATCCCCAAGGCAGCCAGGACATTGCTCGTGTCATCGGAAAAGGCAAAGGTATAACCGCTGTCCGCTGCGATATTGAGTTTCCCGCCCGTTATCGTTGCGCTTAAATTGGCTATCGCGTTAATGTCGGCGGCCAGACTATCCATGGACGTGCCACCGACATCGGCATCGATAGTAACGGTTGTCGAGACCGGCGTGCCGGACGAGTCATAAACCCATATATTAAAAGTGCCGTCGGCGATCTTGTCATAATAGGCAAGGCCGGAATTAACCGTGCCCAATTCCTCCGAATTACTGGTAACTGCATAACTTCCGGCAACTGATGAAAAAGCATCCAGACCCACGCCTTGGGAATGTATGCTGTTTACTTCCCATATTACGGACTTGGCCAGTTCATCAAGGTTAGCGGAGATCTCCGGAATAACATTGTCCCTCATTTCAAGCCACCCTCCCATGGCGCCGCTTTCAATGGAATCCGTTATATCTATCCGGGCAGAGGGTGAACTCTCCAGTATTATATCGTCTCCTTCTAAGGTCAGAGGATATGTGTCTCCCCTGCTGACCAGCGTATATCCTTTGCCTGTGGTAACTACTAGATTGCCGTCATCATATTCATAGGTATTCACTTCCATGTATTGTGATAATTCATTAACAAGCTGGGATCTTTGATCCCTCAGGTCATTGGCATTCCCCGTTGTCTCAATGGCCACGATCTTCATATTTATATCCGCTATCTTGGTCAGGATGTCGTTGATATCATCCACTCCTGCTTGAATGGAATTATTGATCTGATCGGTCATCTTTCCGATATCCGTATTTAGATTGTTGAATGTCTCCGAAAGAAGAATAGCATCTTCAACAAGCACATTTCTCTCCGGACTCCCGGATGGATTAAGGGCCAGATCATTCCATGCCGCCCAGAATTCATCAAGTTGAGTGCTCAGGCTGCTGCTCGAACTTTCGTCAAATATCGTCTCCATGACATTCATATACGTGACCTGTTCGGACACATAACCTAAATCCGATTGTCCGCTCTGGAGTCTTGCCTCAATAAAATCATTGGTATTCCTGATAATGTTATTAAGCTCGACGCCCCTGCCGAATATGAAACCGCCATAGGGGGCGGCATCCTTTGCCTCTATAACCGCCGTCTGTCTTGAATAGCCCTCAGTGTCGACGTTCGCAATATTATGGCTTGTCACGTCAATGGCATACTGCTGCGTTAAAAGGGCATCCTTGGCAACGTTAAGAACCAGTCCTATTCCGCCCATAATCAGACCTCGCCCTGATACATGAGACTTCGGGAACCTTTTTTATAACTGCCTGAAGGTCCATAGTAATTACATTTATCATTCTCCGTCGCAGTCATCGTTGAAATCAGTTCATGGAAGAAATCAAGGGTTTCATTGATGAAGGACACATTCTCCTTAACCCTGATCCTGATCTCCTGTTTCAGGCGGGTAAGGGCCTTTGACAGTTGCATGATCTTATCCCTATCCTCTTGTGGAATATCACGGCGGATCATATCTTTATCCGTGATTCCATCAAGGCGATGTTTTGTCTCCTCTATAGAGTCCAGAATCGACTGTTTTTCCGCCAGGGAAGACCATATCCCCTTAATATCCTGATTGATCAGGTTGTCCCTCTCACGAATTATACAGTTCAGGAGGTCTTGAAAAAGAGAAATTCTCCTTGAATAAATATTCATTATATCTTTCGTGTTAATCTCCATGTATCCTCCTGATAAAGCTTATCGTCAAAATTCCCGTAAATCTTGACAACCTTCATCCTGAAAAGGCCCTGCCCTGTTAAGCAATCCCCAGATAATCCGCAGGGTTGATCTTTATACCGTCTTTTCTAACCTCAAAGTGGAGGTGGGGCCCGGTGCTCCTGCCGGTGCTGCCTACCTTTGCTATTGTCGATCCCTTTTCCACCTTGTCTCCGACCTTGACCAGATTTTTCTCATTGTGTGCGTATATTGTAACAAGGCCCTGGCCGTGATCTACTGCAACCACATTCCCGTAACCTTCCATATTGCGGCTCATTGTTACCTCTCCGGACATTGCCGCCTTTACCTCAGTGCCCTCAGCCGCTGCTATATCTATCCCGGAATGGAACCTGTTTGTTGATGTAAAGGGATCTTTTCTCATTCCGAATTTTGATGATATTACAGATTGTAACGGCCACTCGGGCTGAGAGTCCGCCGTTGACGCCCCATCAGATCCCGAATCAACCCGGGCATCCCCTGTTGATAAAACCGCAACGCTCTCCCGAGAAATACTTCGAGCCGGCGGCGAATAAGATCTTGTCTGAGCGCTGATAATACCGCCTGCCGGGGAAGAAGAATCTGTTTCGACATCTGCAGCCTGACCTGTCTGTGCGCCGGAATCTATCCTGCTCAATTGCTGATAAAGAAGTTCGGAAAGACTGTTCCCTCCGTATCCTGACATGCTTTTGGACAATTCCTGATCCAGCATCGATTCATAGATCTCCTCACCCTCCCCGCCGTGAAAGAGATCGCATTTATCAACCGTCTTTCTCATGCTTTTCAGGAGTTCATAGGTGAAAACAGACTCAAACTCCTGGCATGCCTTTTTAAGTTCTTTATTCCTCTGCTGCTGCAGTTCTGCGCCTGCAACAGTTCCTGTTGCATCTATAGACATATGTTTTAAATGATCTCCAGTTCGGCCTGAAGCGCTCCGCTTGCCTTTATTGCCTGAAAAACAGTTATAAGGTCTCTAGGCGAGATGCCTATGGCGTTCAACGCCTTTACCACGCCGTCAAGACTTGTGCCTTCAGGGGCGACCAGGATAAGGCGATTATTATCCTCCATGACGCTCACCTGTGAATCCGGTGTCACAACCGTCTGCCCCTGTGACAGGGGCGCAGGCTGACTCACCTCGGACTTTTCCTTTATCTGGACGCTGAGGTTGCCGTGGGCGATAGCGACAGCCGATATCCTTACGTCGGCGCCCATGATCACCGTGCCTGTGCGTTCCGAAAGGATTACCTTGGCCTCGGCATCAGGCTGTATATCAATCTGTTCGAGAGAGGCGACCAGGTCAACCATATTGTCCCTGTAGGAATCAGGCACATTTACCTTGACCGTTCCCGAATCCACTGCTGCAGCGATGGTTTTGTTAAGACCTTTATTTATTGCAGAGGAAATCCTCTTTGCCGTTGTAAAATCAGGCTCATTCAAGGCAATAGTCAGATCTTCAAGCTCGTTGAAATTAAAGGGGATCTCCTTTTCGACCGAGGCCCCGTTCGGTATCCTTGCCACGGTCGGATGATTTTTGGTCGTCTCGGTGCCTGAAGTGCCTGAAGATGAATATCCACCTACAACCAGCGGACCCTGGGCGATGGCGTATATATTATTGTCCGCGCCTTTAAGGCTTGTCATCAGCAGGGTCCCTCCCTGCAGACTCGAAGCGTCTCCGATGGAGGAAATAAGCACGTCAACCTTGCTGCCTTCCCTGGCAAAGGGGGGCAGGTCGGCAGTCACCATGACGGCGGCGACATTGTCCACCTTGACGCTGGTTGACGTGGCCTGGATGCCGAGCCTTTCCATCATGTTTACAAGTGTCTGTGTTGTAAACTTAGTGCCGGTGCCGTCTCCTGTGCCGTTCAGCCCCACAACCAGGCCGTATCCTATGAGCTGATTTGACCTTACTCCCTTTAGGGAGGCAATGTCTTTTATCCTTGCGGCTGATGCAGGGGTAGAGTCAAAAGACATAAAGACAATAAGGAAAAACAACAATGCCTTATATGATACCGATAATAACTTCATTTATTCCTCCGTTAAAAAGGCCATACGCAATCAACTAATCTTGTCAGCCATCCGGGCTTCTGTTTGTCGCTCAAGGCCCCTGAGCCCGTGTATTCTATCCTGGCATCGCCTATATAACTTGAAAGGACGGTATTATCCGGCGATATGTCCGCCGGCCTAATGGTGCCTGAGAGGATAATATGCTGCGTCTCATTATTGACCTTTACCTCCCTGGTCCCCTGGATAAACAGATTTCCATTGGGCATTACCTCCATGACCCTTACAGTGATATAGGCGGTCATTGTCTCATTTCTTGAGGTTGTGCCGGACCCGTCATAGCTGTTGGTAAGGGAGCCCTTGAAAAGGCTGCTGTTGTCATAGGCATTGCCCACATTCCTGTTCCCCATCGAGGTCAGGTATTTCAACTTGTTCTCCCATCCCAGGATGTTGTCAATGCCTGCATCAATGGATGACTCCCGCGCGGTTTGCGTGCTGGCATTTTTACTCGCTGACGATGTCTCAACAATATTGACGGTCACCAGGTCGCCCACCTGATATGCCCTCAGGTCCTGGAAAAAATTTCTTGATGTTGCGTCATTATAAAGGCTGGCGCTTGCCAATTTCTTGACAGGAAGGCCCGTTCCCTGTTCATTTTGCTGTATTGCAGGATTAGCAGGTGTCATAGGCGCGGATGTCTGCGGGCCTGAGGCGCAGGCCATTAACGTGAGTTGCAGAAGAATGATGCATAATCCTGAAATCTTTACCGACATAATTTATCTCCTTTTTTCTTTATCCGTTATCCCTTGGGACATCCGATCACACACGCCGAATCCCGCCCGGCAATGAAAATCTTCAATCAAAAACTACTTCAACGATCCCTGAACTCTTTACCGTGGCTAATATTTTTCTCCCGCTCTGGATGTTCATGACCTCTACCTGGTCGCCTGTCCGTCCGTCCTGGAGCGCTTCCCCTGCCGCGGTAACCTTCAGTTCGCTATTTTCGGCCTTGATAATGACCTTGTCTCCTTTTTTAACCGGCGGAGCGTTCTCTATCATATTGGCCAGGATCGTCTGATCCGCCTGAATAGTGCGGAGGGCGCGTTTTCCGACAACATCTTCTTTGCTGATAACAGAGTCTTTCCTGTAATGAAGACTGTTTTCGTTGACGAGTGCAATATCATTCTCCGTGACAATCCTGCCGCGTTCTATCTTTCCCTTCGCCTTGATCGTCTCTCTTCTCACACTTACCTTGCCGGAGACCGGAACCTTCTTGACCAGCTTTTCGTCAATGCTGAAATCTATGGTAAGGTTCACATAGCCTATAAAATCGTCTTTTTTCCTGTCCTGCACATCCCATTTCAGCCTTCCTTCCGGAAGGGCGATTGTCCCAGGAGTATTTATATCCTCAAACTGGATCTGATCCTCAGACCACCCCGAATTATCCTTAATATACTCCATGTATATCTCTTCCATGCGGCCTGCGCTGACAAGCTGTGCGCTCCTTTGAACCGCCAGGGTCTCCGGTATCCTGATGAATATATCCTTATTCCCGGCAATGTACGGATTTATCCTGTACATCAGGAGGTCCTTGCTTATGGCGCAGTCCGAACCGGGGGCAGGAGAGGATGATATCTCAACCCCTTTAAGTTGTGATACGCGGCTGTCGTTCATCGGATCAAACTGCGCTATATCGCCAAGACGGACCACGTCTCCCTTGACGACAGCATTCCGGGTTACCGTTATCTCAAGACCGAAGACAGGAGAAAAAGCAGCCAGAAGCATTGTTACGGATGCAAGAAGCATCAAGGTCTTATTGCAGTTATATCGGGAATTATTAATCATCAACGTTTTAGTTCCTTATGTTATTTGCGATCTGCAGCATATCATCAGCGGCCTTGATGGATTTTGACGCCACCTCGTACGCGCGCTGGCTCGATATCATATTGACCATCTCTTCAACCACGTCCACGTTCGACATCTCAAGATAACCCTGGGAAACCGTCCCCATGCCGTCCACCCCTGGATTTCCTTCAACCGGGTCGCCTGATGCCCCTGTTGTCCGGAACTTATTGCCGCCCACGCTTAAAAGGCCTGAAGGATTTGTGAAACTGTAAATAGTCAACTGCCCGCTGGTAGTGACAGTCTGTCCGTCCGAGGCAAGTCCGACCATGTTCCCGCCTCCATCAATGGTAAATGTGGCCGTATTGGTGGGAATCGATGTCTCAGGCTGCAGACGGTCTCCATCGGATGTTACAAGGTAACCTTCGCTGTCCAGCTTGAATGACCCTGATCTCATGTACACCTCGTCGCCGTTGCTAAGGACCTTGAAAAAGCCCTTTCCTTCAATGGCGATATCATACTCACTGCCCGTCTGCATATAATCGCCCTGGGTGAATATCTTCTGCACGGAAACAGGTCTCGTTCCCATACCGATCTGGATGCCTGTGGGTATCTCTCCGCCTGAACTGGTCTCTGCGCCGGGTGATTTAAGGTTCTGATAAAGAAGGTCCTGAAAATCCGCGCGGCTCTTTTTAAACCCGCTGGTATTCACGTTGGCAAGGTTGTTGGCTATAATATCCATATTAAGCTTCTGTGCCGACATGCCTGATGCTGCTGTCCAAAGGCTTCTTAACATTGTCTTTTCTCCCTGTTATTATTGTTCCTGTAAAGGCCTGTCTTTGTCTTTTAACGACCCCGACCTGCCGTGGTTATCTTAATCTTCCAACCTGATTGATGGCCTCGTTATTCATCTGATCAATAGCTTTAACTGCCTTTTGATAGCTCTCAAAGGCCCTCATGCTGTGGATCATATTTACCATTTCCTCTGCCACATTAACGTTTGAAAGCTCGATATATCCCTGTTTGACTGTCGTGTCGGTGCTGATTTCAACCTCAGGATTATCTGAATCATTCCTGAAAAGGTTCCTCTCATCCTTGACGAGGCCGGCATAATCATCAAAATTCACTAGATCCAGCTGATCTATTATTGTTTCGTCAACAGAGATCGAGCCCTGATCGTCTATTACTATTACATTGTTGCTGGTATCTGATATCGGTATATTTATGGTGCCTGCCTTGCCCATTACAGGATATCCGTCCTGGGTTACCATGTTTCCGTCTGAATCCAGCGTGAAATTGCCCTTTCTTGTGTAACGGATCCCGTCAGGCGTATTAATCTTGAAAAATCCGTCTCCGGTTATTGCAAGATCCAGTTCATTGCCGGTTGTCTGAATATCGCCTTCGCTCATGTCCACATCTATGGTCATCAGGTAAGGATCGCGTTGAAGCCCTTCCTGCGTGATCTGCTGTGGTTCGCTTGTCTGGGTCTGATTCAGATACTGTTGAAAGGACACCCTGTCTTTTTTAAACCCAATGCCTGTGGAATTGGCCAGATTATTGGCGATAACATCCATCCTTATCTCTTCTTTCAGACAGCCCCTTGAGGCCTCAAGCATCCCGTTTATCATTTTCCTGCTCCTGTTTCGGAAGGTTATTAGTGTTAACAAGGTTATAAGCAATATCCGTACCATAACCGGTTATTTACAGCATAAGCTTCACATGCCTTATAACCTATTATAATTACATTATATTTTTTCTTTAAAAAATTGGCCGGCCAAAAAAAATCCATCTTTCCCGCCAAAATATCCCCCATGCTTTCCCGGCAAATAGGAAAATTTTGCCCATACTTTCTCCTGATTTCACATTATTATTTTTGGTTTATTGGAGTTTATGAATCGATGATCTTATTCGTTCGCACACTGCAAACTAAAAATAGGCTTGACATCAAAATGAGTTTTTTTATAATAAAATCAAATTCATTAATTATCTAAAGGGTCCGGGAATACATAGGTGTTTCCGGAGGAAACGAGAAATTGATAGGCGGGCCACTATCTGGACATAAAATTCGGATAGCGGCCTTTTTTATTCGGAAGAATAATGTTGCAATTATAAATACCGGATGGGATTCAAACGTTAAGGACGGTAATAATGCTGATCATTACTATAGTTTTTGTTATCGGATATGTTCTGATTGCGGTTGAACATAATATTAAAATAGACAAGGCCGCCACAGCTCTTGTTACAGGGGTGTTATGCTGGCTCTTGTTCTATGTGGAAAATCACTCTAATGCCGAATCGGAAAAGATGCTGCTTGAACATCTCGGGGATATTTCTGCGATTTTATTTTTCCTGTTAGGTGCCATGACCATTGTGGAGGTCATTGACACCCATGATGGATTCCGTATCATTGCCGATATTATCCGCACACGATCAAAGCCAATGATCCTGATTCTGATCAGCGTTTTCACTTTCTTCCTGTCCGCCATACTCGATAACCTTACCACCTCTATTGTCATGACATCGTTAAGCGGAAAACTCTTACGCGATAGGCAGGACCGACTATGGTTTGCATCCATGATAATTATCGCTGCAAATGCCGGAGGCGCCTGGTCTCCGATCGGAGACGTCACCACAACAATGCTGTGGATAGGCGGGCAGATAACGCCCGGGGATATTGTCGTCAAGACTCTCATTCCAAGCCTGATGGTTATGATTGTCCCGTTATCTGTATTGCTTTTGAGATTTAAAGGTCAGGAGATCGAAGAGGCATGCAATATTGATAAGGACGATCACACCGCTGAGAGCAATGTGATCCTGTTTTCCGGAATAGGTTTATTGATATCTGTCCCTGTGTTTAAGACAATGACTCATATGCCGCCTTTCATGGGGATGTTAATTGCCCTCGGGGTCATGTGGATCATCAGCAGTCTAATACATTTCAAAAAACATCATGAAGAACGATGGAAGTATTCAGTTACAAATGCATTGAGAAGGATAGACACATCAAGCATCTTGTTCTTTCTCGGCATACTGCTTGCCGTTTCAGCGCTTCAGGTTATCGGGGTCTTGGGTAGAATGGCGGACTTTAGCGCCATGTATATCAAGAATGAATATATAACAGGGACTATACTGGGATTACTTTCTGCTGTAATTGATAATGTGCCCCTTGTGGCAGCCGCGCAGGGGATGTTCAGCCTGGAGATGTATCCTGTTGATAATGCCTTTTGGTCCTTTCTGGCTCTATCTGCCGGGACCGGAGGGAGTGCGATAATAATTGGTTCTGCCGCAGGAGTGGCTGTGATGGGCATCGAAAAGATCAACTTCTTCTGGTATCTTAAAAATGTAAGCCTATTGGCCCTGCTGGGTTTTTTTGCAGGGCTTGGGACGTTTGTTTTTCAGCAGTGGATTACTGCTTTGCAGTAGAAATTTTTTCAGCCAAAACAACGGATTGCATACAAACACATCGAAACCGCCGACATTTTTTAAATAACCTTCTCCGACATCCGGGCAAACAAGATAATTTAGGCCGTTTGGATACCATGTTCGAAATGCCTTTAACGATGTGGAATCAAATTGCCGAGGGTCCCATTTGCATTCGACGGCATCCACACTGTCACGGCCTGTTCTAATTACAAAGTCTACTTCCCTGCCTGCTGCATCCCTCCAATATTGAATATCAGCGCTTAGAACATTAGCTGAAAGATACTCCAGCACAATATGTTCCCATAGGTGGCCGTAATCATCAGGCCGAAGGTGATCCCAACCACGATAAAAGCTTACAAATCCTGTATCGAAGGCATATATCTTAGGCATTTTGATGATCTCTTTCTGCCCGCCTCCGAAAAAAGGCCTGACAATTGTAACAGCATGGGTTGCCGAAAGAGCCTGCAGATGGATGTCAACAGTGGCGCGGCTTATCCCAAGTGCGCTTGCGGTCCTTGTCGTTTCCATAAGCCCGCCGCTTTGTTTGATGACATATTCAAACAGCGATGTAAATTTATCCGGATTCCGGAAAGCAAATAATTTCTGAATGTCTCGCACAAAGAAAGAATCCATCCACTCCCGATAAAACTCCGGATTCTTTTTAGAGGCAAGAAGGGCCTGCGGCAGTCCGCCGTGTAACAATCTTTTTTCTATGGCGCTATTATTAAAAGCGGGCAACTCATCCCATAAGACCGGCTTCAAGTGAACATCGCGTTTTCTTCCCGTCAACGAGTCTTTAAATTTCTTTGAAGCCGCCAGGGTAGAAGAACCGGTCGCCACTATTTTAAGATGAGGGAACAGATCTGCGCCGATTTTTAAAATCCGGCTAGGATCTCTAAGCTGATGCACTTCATCAAACACGACAATCGGCTGCTCGCAGCTGCGGAAAAAGATTTCCGGTTGAGCGATAATTTCTTCCACAACCGGCAAATCACAGTTGAGATACCGAATGCGATCTTCACCCAGACTTTGGACCAGGGTTGTTTTGCCTATCCGGCGTACACCGGCAAGCCATACAATAGGTGTTTCCTGCCATGCATTTTCCAGTCTTTGTATCCAAAAAGGTCGATTAATCATGGCAGCATACTTAGCATATTATCCGAAATAATGTCAAGTATATTAAATTTTTAAGGCATCCCTTTTTCCATCACCTTCCTGTTGAGCCGGTATGCAAAGGCAAGGATCTCCGCCACGACCTTGTAGAGTTCTTCCGGTATCTGTTCCTGAATGTCCAGTTTCATTAGGGCGGCCACAGGCAGATAGTGCATTCAAAATATTAATAAAGGAAGGACAGCTATATTTAAATGGAAAAACCGCTGATTGCCCCCTTTAAATCAGAAACACCCCACTGAAGTAAATTGGTTACTCAATAGACATTAGACTTGGAACCATTTCCCTGTATCTATTGATCTTTTTTCTTTTCACCAAATTAATCAAGTAACTTATATTTTACCTTAATAATAAGCAATAGAATGATTATTATATCGATTTGTTTTATCAGGGTTAATTTTTGCTTGAAAAAAAGAAACAATATGTTATGTTAACAAATAATAGCATCCATTAGATATATCAGACCAAATTAACTACATTTTTGTCAATCTAAAGAAGTATTATTCGGCTTTAAGTCAACAATATTAAAAGGGGGGAAACATCATGAGGAATAACTTATGGAAATTTATTTGCATTCTAACCTTAAGTCTATTTTTTGTTTCATGCGGGGGGGATGGAGATAAAAAAAGTTCGGGCTCCGGCGAGTCACCCACAACCGGCAACGAGATTAGCGGCTTGGCTGCCACGGGTTTGATCTCGGGAGGAACCGTATCCGTATATGCCGTGACCGATGACGGGCAAAAAGGCAGTCTGTTGGGTTCAGCCACTACAGCCAGCGACGGCAGCTATACGGTAGATGTGGGAGATTACACCGGGCCGGTCCTTGTAGAGATCACGGGGGGGACATATCTTGATGAAGCGACAGGAGAAACAAAGACCCTTGATACGACATTGCGCGCTGCCCTGGATTCTGTATCCGGGGATGTTACGGTTGCGGTAACGCCCTTAACGGAGATCGCCGTGCGAATGGCCGAGGCAGGGAACGGACTGGATGCCGTCAAGATCAAGGATGCAAATGAACTCCTTTCCCAATTGATCAGCGCCGATATTATATCAACGCTTCCAGCCGATATCAATGACTCAACTGAATTCGGCGCCGCCTCTGATGATACGAAGAATTATGCCCTGCTTCTTGCCGCCATATCACAGATATCGGAAACGTCCGGCTTGAATTTATCCGGCATGATTGCTTACATCGAAGATGATATGGCTGACCTTGAAATCGATGAAACATCCGCTGATCTGCTCAGCGCTATCAATACTTTTCTGGCCAGCGGAGAAAATAATTCCGGTGTCGACAATGCGTCAAGTCTGGTTACGATAATCGATGAAATTGTCACTAACGGCCTTCAGCCTACAGGAGACCTTGCCGAGGCGAAGACATATCTCGCCGCCTTCCTCAATAGCCCCACCGATGCAAATTACACCTCGTTCATGAATTACATGAGCACCTTTGTCGCGGAATCCGAAGAGTCCTACCTGTTCAAGGCCATCGCTACGCTGATGGACATCTATACGAACGACGCCTCGGCCTTTATGACGGTTAACGGCCTTAATCTGGATGACCTGCTGAACAGCACATTTAATTCTGCAACCTTCAAACAGACCCTCCTTAACCTGTCGACAATAGACACAGACATTGCAGCATTGTTCTCAGAAATGGAAAGCCGGCTGGAGGATGTCAACTCCGACCTGACCAATGCCGAGGGGGTCAATACATTCATCTCCCTCACGGGTTTCGACACTGTTTATCTGGATGACATAGACGTCAAGACCCTGAAAACGATCACCAGCGTCTTTCAATCCTTTTGCATCCTGGTCCAGGCGATAGATCTTCACGTTGACAACTGGATGGTTGACTCAGGTTCTACAGACGCCCGCACACTTATTGGAAACGAGATAAAACTCACCGACGCCCAGGAAACTGAATTCCTGACAAATAATCCTGACTTCCTGAAGTATTCGGATACAACAAAGCTTGCCTCATTCATAACCGCCTTTGAAACCGCCGCCGATAATCTTCAGACAGTTGCAACCGCATTGGATGCCCTTGGCGCTTCCGGGAGGGCGTTGAGGGTCAAAAACGCCTTCAATATCGATTCGGACCTGGATTTCTATAAGGTTAAGGCCATGAGCGAAGAGGCAATGCCCTCCATATTAACGGCAATGGGCAGCGCTGATGCCTCAATTGTCATCCCCGAAGGCAAGGATAACGGCGAAGGTTCAATAATCCTGGCTGATGATGGATACTCCTATTATCAGACTGAAAACGACATATATCTTAATACCTATAGCAAGAGCAGCGATATAACCTTCTATTCCCTGTTTACCGGGGCCAAATCCATGAGGGACCTGACAGTATGGAGCAGGACCAATACCCTGGACCTGTATGCCAAGGGAACCAGTGCGGTGAACATGGAAGACGTTGCGGATATTGAATGGGATAACCCCGTGGATTCCTATACCGTCCCGTCAGCAACCATTACCATTGACGGAGATGCATCGGACTGGGACAGCGTCCCCTATATCCAGTCGGCCTCTTCAGGCGAGAGCCTTCCCATTAAAATTGCCAGAGGCTCAGATAATATATATTATGTCTATTTATCAGTATCAACGGAACTGAATGATGCGACAGACAGGGTTGGGTGCGGCATTGCCGCGCTATGGCCATGGACAGCAGACCCCACTGGAGAAAGCAGTTATGTCGCACATATAGATGCAACCGGAGTTTCTGTCTTGACCGGGTCTGAAATAGCAGGCGGTCCACCTCCCACATCCACGTCGGTAGTAGCTGATGCAGACAAATCATTTATAGCCTCAGCAGATGGCACTAAAACAGGCATTGAGATGAAATTCAGCCACTTCGACTGGGTGACAGGAGATAATTATTATAACAGGATAACTTACGTGGCATCTATAAATTCAGAGCCTCCAGATCCTGCTATCGTTACTATGAAACTTTATTAACGAACGTAATCCTATTTGGAACAGCAGGGGCGGACATATGTCCGCCCCTGTCAGGATATCTTCATGAAGAAATTTATCAAACCTTTGATGCTTATCTGTATTGCATTTATCCTCATGATAATTATTGCCGCGCTCTGGCGGGGCAGAGATGAGACACCCGCGGATAAAATAAACTATTCGTCGGCGCCTTCCAGGATGCTGCAAATGGGCCCCGTACTTGGCGGCTTATCTTCGACCGATACTATCGGAGAGGTAGTTATCAAGATGGAGGCGTCCCGGATGTGGTATAAAAAATCTAAGACATTCGGTTTTGACAATGCCCTGTTTAAGAAATTGGTTGCCAGCAATTTCCGTTTAACCATTTTAAAGGGTGAAAAAAGACTTATATCCCTTAGTAAAAATCAGGTTGAACTTTCTTCAGACCGGAACACAATTGATATAAAAACCCCCACAATAATTTTTCCGACTGATATGGGCCATCCCGATTTAATCCAGTTTAATAAGAAAGAATTGAAGCTTAAAATAAAAACAGGGACATCCGAAAAAACATGGGACCTTGCAAAGATGTGATTACATGGCTGGGACAGGATAAACAAAATGGTTCAAGTCCGATATTCAGTTATTGAATAACTAAATCCATCAGCCACACTTTCCTTCAATGACCTTCCTGTTAAGCCGGTAGGCAAAGGCAAGGATCTCCGCCGCTACCTTGTAGAGTTCTTCCGGTATCTGTTCCTGAATGTCCAGTTTCATGAGGGCGGCCACAAGGTCCGGGTCTTCGGTTATGGGTATCCCCTTTTCCCTGGCAAGCTCGATTATCCGCTCCGCTATCTTCCTCGCCCCCTTGGCCGTCACCCGCGGGGCATGGTCCCTGGTCCTGTCATATTTAAGGGCTACAGCCTTTTTTATCTTATTTTCCGTCATCTGCTATCCGCCTATATAACAATATTCACCCTCTTGGAACGCGCCAGGACCTCCGGCGGGATGACACTTGCATTCTCATCCTGGCTCCTGACCTCGCAGGACAACACAAGCCCCTTTATGCCCAGGGCGTTGAGCCCCTTCTCAAGGATAGGGAGATTCTCTTTCACTATATTCGCCTTTTCCTTATTATCCATCAATATCCTTACAGACATTCCGGATTCCATCATGTTCACATTGGCCTGAAACCGCCCCAGTTGCGTGAACTCAAGAAGGACTGAAAAAAACATGCCCCCCTTTTTATCCCCTTTCTTTGCGAATATCTCCCCTTTGATGAAACCGTCTTCTTCAAGACCGGGGATAAAGAACAGCCAACCCAAACCCTCTTCCACGGCAGTAAGATTCAACTGCTGATGCCCTTCAATGAGATTGAGCGCCTGCTTTATCTTTATTGTCAATGCATCACCGCCTTCACTTTCTTCTGCAAGGACGCCCTTTTCAAGAGAGAGCAGGATGCCCTTGAGGTCGTTTTTCAAGACCTTTTTTATTGCGCCGTCCTTTTCATTCAACAGGATATCTGCAATCTTGCTTTCCCAGAAAAGGCCGCTTGCCATGATATTTTCTTTTATCCATATCCCGTTATGATCCTTGGGATTGCTGTACATGATTAAAGGCAGGAGTTGACGCAGGTTCTGGGCTGACAGGGCTGTCGTCCTAGGGAGGCCTGTGTGTTCGAGTGCGCCCTTCAATTCCGTCAGAATTCCCGTCATGGTTTGCTTGGCGACATCGGGGTGCGCTACTGTAACAGGCTGGTCTGATTTTAACATATGTGTTTCAAGAAGCTTGAGCTCGATCTTTGAACCGTTCACGCTCACCTGAAAAAGATGTCTGCTGCCTTCAGGAAGGTTCAGATCGGTCATGACATTCAGCTGTTTTCCGTTTGCTGATAACAGCATCCCTCCTTCAGGAAGCCTGCGGATAACCGTAGCCCTTATCAGATCTCCATTTTTCAGATTGATCTTTCCATCCTGAAGATTATTTGGGGAGGGCTGGTCGGGTTTATTGATATTGGGTATGTTAATGGACATTCATTTCCAATTAAAATATAAATAGTCAGCAATTTCCTCTTAAGATCTTGCAAAGAGCAGGAACATGCATCTTTGTCATGGGAGGCCCAATTTTTTTAAATTGGGCCTCCCGTGACTACGGTGCTGGCTGATGCAAGATCTTAACAGGAAATTACTGCATTTTTATAGATTACCGGATTTTTGTTTTCCATGGCCGGAATTGTTCTGGAGTTTTATCAACAGGTCGATCTCATCAACCGACATGCCCAGATGTTGAGCTATCTCTTCCCTCGGCAGGCCCTTGGATATAAGCGCCTTTACCGATGACCTTATCTGATCCGAGTTTTTGGGGACGCCTTTGGATCGTTCAGGATTCGCCCCGAGATCCCTTGCCGCATCCTTAACGCGCCGGCATGCGTCCTCCGCCCTGTCGATGGTTTCATCCAGCTGCTCCAGCATCCTGTTGCCGAGTCTTCGTTTCTCTTCCAGGCTCTTATCAAGATTAAGGCCCAGTTCCCTGATCTCCGCGAGGATTCCCTCCGATTTGCGCAAGGCATCATCCATCTCATTATCAGTCTTTTTTGACTTCATGTTGAGCCTTATAAACCAAAGGAGCAGACATGCGATTATAAGGTCTATCGCCATCTGAACCATTATCCAGTTTTGGATTTCCATTCCAAGCACATCCATTAGAAATTTTAGATAACTATATCTATTTTCCTTGTTGCAGCGAGGCCCTCAGCCTCTGAATCAGCTTCCTCTTTTTCAACCTCTGCCTCGGCGGACGCCTTCACCTCTTCTTCATTGGGGACCAGTCCGTCCTCAAATTTTTCTTCCCCTTGATCATCCTTGTCCTTTTTTCTTTTCTCATCCCGTTGGTCGGTTACTATCCTGCCTCTTTTCTGGATTTCCCAAACACCGCCCAAGGCCTGAGAAACAGGAACTGATCCATCCATCTTTGAAGACATATCCATATGTCATTCTCCTTATATGGATTTTAATTCCTTTATCCTGATTGCCAGGTCCTGCACACCCAGGGATCTTCTGAAGATGCCGCTCATTTCTTCTTCCATAACGGTCTTCTGTGAATTCAGGTCAGGCGTTTTTTCCGCTGTTTTCCTGAGATAATCATATACCTCAGACCTGATCCTGAGTTCATTGGTTTTAAAACGGACAGACGCAACGCCGTCCCATATTACAGTAACATCAACCCTTACCGCGCCCCTTGATAAATCGTCCGGGGGCGGGATAAAAAACGGCAACAGGCCCTCTTCCTGAAGGTTATCTTTTGTAAGATCGATTGAAGACGAAGGCGACCTCTTCCCTTTTATTATGTTCAACAAATCAGGCTTAAGAATGGCTGTTGTTCCGGCCGCGATAAAAATAATTACCGTTATAAGACCGGGGATCCAAAATCTTCTGATCCATGAACGCCTCGGAACGCCGCCTTTTTCCTTTGATTCTGAAACGTCTTGTTGTCCGTCCTCTTCAACCTCCTGCTTGATCTCCTCTTCATCGGATTCATCGGATTTTGTCTTCTCGTCGGCAGGGTCTTCCCCGCCCTTCTCTTTCTTTTTCTTTGCCATGATTATCGTTCAAAATATTCTTTCAAAGCGTTTCTGAGTCTTAAAACCGCCTTGGTGTGAAGCTGCGAAACCCTTGATTCCGTGTATCCCATTACGTCGCCTATCTCTTTCATGGTCAGTTCCTCATAATAATACAGGGAGACTGCCGTGCGCTCATTCCTGGGCAGCCGCTCAATCGCCTCCGATATAACCCGGACCGCTTCCGTATGATTAAGAGATTCCAGCGGAGTTATATCAAGGCCAAGGATGTTTATCTTATCCTCATCATCGTTCTGAGTTGTGCCCCTCCCCTGATTAAGCGCCTCGTATTCATGTATAACCGATATCCCTTTTGCCTCGTCAAGAAGCCGATAAAATTCCTCGATCCCCACTTCAAGTTCAGCAGCCACCTCCTCATCCCTGGCAGGCCGCATCTCCCTGTTCTCTACTCTGGCATAAGCCTCCGAAAGCTTTTTGGCGTTCCTCCTGACGGATCGAGGGACCCAATCCATTGATCTGAGCTCATCGATCATTGCCCCCCTGATGCGGAATTCGGCATAGGATTTGAACTCAACGCCTTTGTCGGGATCATACTTATCTATTGCATCCAGAAGGCCCATGACCCCGGAACTTTTGAGGTCATCCTGGCTTATATGTTGAGGCAGCCTCAGGGCCATCCTCCCTGCTATTGTCTTTACAAGAGGGGCATATTGCGCAATCAGCTTATTCCTCTCTTCCGGATCTATTTTCTTCTTTCCAGAGAGGGCCGGCTGCGTGTATTTT
>Ga0153915_10000521_pt1 | contig 35563 bp, 32 predicted proteins | sample Opewatmetagenome_2_FD_107003 | JGI IMG/M metagenome (GOLD analysis project Ga0153915, IMG submission 107003) | Freshwater wetland microbial communities from Ohio, USA - Open water 3 Core 3 Depth 3 metaG | ecosystem: Environmental > Aquatic > Freshwater > Wetlands | place: USA: Ohio, Lake Erie... | reverse complement strand
GGTTACAGGCTTGATGCCAGGCCCTCAGCAGGCCGCCCATTTCACTCTTAAAAAAAGGACCTCCCATGCCGTCAAGCAGGCTTTTTTTATATGCAAGATCCTAACCGGACATTGCTGAAATCATACAGGATATTGTGAAGGGATCGAATATTTGTTTTGAAAAAAAGATAACCTGTTTTTCACGACCGGACCTTGTCGGTCGGGTTTAGTAATCTAATGAACTATAATAACATACCATATATGCTTTATGCCGATTCCGACGGCAATGTCTTTGAACATCCCTACTACCGGATGTTAGGGTCTTCAGGAGATTCCCATGAAATATTGGGAGAAGAAGACCTGATGCCCATGCCGGAATTCAGCAAGCTGTTTTTTATACCGGATTGTCCGCCTATAGGACTGGATCCTGCCACAGGCAAATCTAAAGTCATAAAAAGAGTCAAGGTAGAGGGAGGATACCAAAAATGCTTTGCTGTCGCGTCGTTCCTGGAACCGGGGATTGTGCGCAGCCACCTGCCGGCGGTGGACTACAGCAATAAGTCGTACATATTGCCGATGTGGGGATACACTGCAGTCGGTTTCAGGGATGACAGTTATCATGTCGCGGCATTCAGGATTGAATATAATCATAAGTGGGACCCCAGGAATTACGATGACAGAAAGCTGGTACCTGCCATCAGAAGATTCAAAAAGACTGGACATGGCGGGGCTCTTACAGAACATCTGACCAATTGCGCAGTCAATAACCATTGTTTCGCGGCTAAAAACCTTTTTCTAAAAAGATGGGAGGCGCCCCTGCCTGTAAGTCGCACCTGCAATGCCAATTGTCTCGGATGCCTTTCCCTCCAGCCGGACGATCAATGCAGTTCATCACATCAGAGGATTGCATTTAAACCGGACAGGGATGAAATTGTGTCCCTTGCGGTCGGGCACCTTAATGATGCGATTGAGGCAATCGTAAGCTTCGGTCAGGGATGCGAGGGGGAACCCTTGACGGAATACAGGCTTATTGCTGAAAGCATAAGGGAGATCAGGGGAAAAACCGATAAGGGGACAATCAACCTGAATACCAACGGGGGCTGGCCGGAAAGGGTCCGCGAGGTAGCGCAATCCGGGCTGGATTCCATCCGTATAAGCCTGAACAGCGCCAGACCGGAATTCTACAGGGCCTATTACCGCCCCAATAATTATGAGTTTGATGATGTTGTTGCCTCCATCGCTATCTCAAGGGAACATGGCCTATATACAATGTTAAACTATCTTGTGTTCCCGGGGATCACAGACCAGGAAGAGGAGATAGAGGCATTAACATGCCTGATCCGTAGAACAGGTGTAAACTTTATTCACCTGAAAAATCTCAATATCGATCCCCAATTATATATGAAGACAATTCCCTCGACCGGGTCAAGGGCTGTAGGGATGAAGAGGATGACAGAAATAATCCAAAGGGAATTTCCTGATGTAAAGCTGGGATATTTTAATCAACCGGTTAGGTGAATGATAATCCGGTTATCCGGGGAGCATCTTTTTTGGCTGAAATGGATTAGAAATAAAAAATTATGTATATGGTTAACCCAAGCGGGCTGCATGAATCTCCCTATAGCAGGATCAATGCTACTTAAACACACTGAACAGCTTATCAAGCCCTGACTTTTCTATCTTTGATATCATTTCGAGTTCCCCGGCATCAAGCCATATCCCTTCACACTCGGAACACTTATCAATCTTAATATTTTTATAGTCGATTTCTATAAGCTCCATGCCGCATTTAGGACATCTCATGAAATGCAGGTCTTTAAGCCTATTTTTTTCCGCGGTTGCCAGCTTTGTGTGTTTTTCTTCCTCGATTTTTTTCTTTTTTTCATAATGTAATTTTGCGAAATATTCCTCTTCTTTTTCACTGGGTTTTACAGGCATCGATTCATCCTCCTTTAATGTTTTACTGTTATTTTTTAACTGGCCCAATAATATTTCGTTTAAATTTTTCAAAACTTGAAATGCACCGTTCAGTTGATTATTTAAAGAGAATATCAACTTATAAAGGGATTTAAAATGCACTTCGGATTGTAAGAAAATGCTGTGTCCTACTGGGGCATAATATCATGAAAATGAATTTCTGCAACTAATCAATTACCCTGCTTGATAATTTTTGACAAACCCATACGCGTCAGCGCGTCAGTGATACCTTCAGGAGATATAATGATTGTCCGATTATAGAGGACGTGACAGAAGGGGATGGGGCTCGCAATCTTAACATTACCTATACGTCAAGCCTGATAAATCATACTAATAAGCTTGTATGTTTACTTACTACATTGATCGCCAACTCCTTTAGTTCAGGCACAAGCAGCCAAGGCGGTGGCCAAGTATGAAGATCTTGACAGGACACTAATTTCAGCGGCCAATGTCATTATTAAACTTGTCTCAAAGGAAGACAAGACCACAAAAAAGAAGAAGAGTTATTTGGCAGCTATCCTGAGATAGGAAGCTTCCGGATGGAGATATGTCAGCACTTAACCACATAGTATTATAAGAGTGACTGAGATTATCTTCAACTTACTGATTCGAGTCGTTCTCATCTATTGCACAAAAGATAGTGCAGATCTGCACATTATTATGTGCATTTATATCAATCCCGGCACGTTTGTTAACCCTTGCGCTGTGAAAAAGAACCTGACTGATAAATTTTTCTATAATTCTAACTATTAGATATTACAATACTTATCATCTGCATAATTGCCTGCTGTTTCAAAATCTATTTGGAAGATTCAAGAATGGCATGAGATTTGGATATATAAAATCCGTTTATTGCACATAAGCCTTGGATAACTCTGAAAAGCCATTTTTTTTGTGGCAGCAAAGGAAAAGTGAGGCCATTAAGTGATATTCATTGGTAGTGTGCGCTCCCTCCCAAAACCCATCCCCTTCATCCGAGGGGGATGGATTTTTTCCTTAAATATTCGTAGATAAAACCATCATTGACAGAAACGGTCTGTTACCCTATACTCCCCCAAACAAATCTTTGACCAATCCGGTTTCCGCAGGTATCTTTGGATTTGGGATTCAGCAAAGGTTCCAGATCAGTATGATTCCGTGATAGGAAACCATATAATGTAAAATCTGATTGCGGACAGCATCTATCAAAAGAGGAGGATTCATGACGGAAAAAATCGATTACAAAGAAGACATTGAGAGGCCTGTCGCCGTATTTGACACCAGCATGGGGACATTTGAGGCAGAACTATATGCCAAGGAATGCCCTGAAACAGTCTGGAATTTTATCAACCTCGCCGAAGGAAGGCAGCCTACCCTGAAGGAAGGCGGCTTCTATGACAGGCTTACATTCCACAGGGTTATTGAGGGCTTTATGATACAGGGCGGCTGCCCTATAGGAAATGGCGCGGGTGGACCGGGTTATACCTTTAAAGACGAATTTAGTCCCTATTTGAGGCATATCTGCGAGGGTATGTTATCCATGGCTAACGCCGGCCCCGGGACTAACGGGAGTCAGTTCTTCATTACCCTCAGCTCAACCCCTCACCTTAATAACAGACACACAGTCTTTGGAAAGGTAATCAAAGGGATGGAGGTAGTCAGGGCAATAGGCATTGTTGAGACGGGTCCCAATGATAGGCCGAAGAAGCCTGTGGTTATTAACAAGATCACCGTTGGGAGATAAAGGTAAAAGCGTATATTTCAAGGGCTTTATATCATTTCTTTAAGCAACTGTAACGCCGCCGTAAGCATAGGGTCCCATACCGGGCTGAAGGGCGGGGCATAGGCCAGATCACACCGGCTGAATTTTTCAACCGACATCTTTCCATGGAGCGCTACCGCCGGCGCATTGATCCTGTGTGCCGCGCCCTCTTTTCCTACCAGTTGCACCCCTAGAAGACGTCCTGATTTTCTATCTCCCAGCATCTGCACGCCGATAATGCTGCTGCCGGGATGAGCATGGGCGCGGCTTCTGCTCGTAATCATCGCCTCAACAGGATCGAACCCCGCCTTTTTAGCCTCCCCCATGCTGAGCCCTGTCCGGGCGACCTGAAGATCAAATACCTTGAAAACAGCAGTTCCCGCAACCCCCGTTATCTCCACCTGATTGCCTGTTATATTGTCCGCTACAACCCAGCCTCCCCTGTTGGCCCTGAGGGCCAGGGGTATCCAGACCTTTTCTCCAGAGACAATATGGAATGCGTCGGCGCAGTCTCCAGCGGCGTAAATATTATCATCTGAGGTTAAAAGAGATTTATTAACTGCGATAGAATCTGCAGGCCCCAGTTCAAGTCCGGCATCTTCAGCGAGACGGCTGTTGGGCTTAACACCGATAGCGACAAGTGCCATGTCACAATCCAGGTGCATATCCCTGCATAAAACCCTCAAGCCATTGCCATGCTTTTCAATACCCTCAATCTCATGCCCTGCATGTACCCTGACCTTGTTCCTTTCCGTTTCTTCCCTGACCATTAGGGACAACTGATCATTCATCCAGGGGATAAAAGAAGGGCGCGGCTTCACCATGTCAACCTCGATATCATTGGCCCTGAATGCCTCGCACATCTCCAGGGCGATGTATCCCATGCCGATGATAACCACCCTTTTTACAAAATTTTCCTTGATATATTGTTTTATTTTTCGACCATCGTCCAGGGTCTTTAAGGCAAGGACGCCGGGAAGAGGAAAACCCGGGAGATCAGGAATGATCGGGGAAGCGCCTGTGGCAATAAGTAGTTTGTCATAGGCCAAAACCTTCTCATAGCCGGCGGCATCGGTATAAGTTACAGTCTTGTCTTTACGGTTGATGGACTCCGCCCTGCATTCGGTCCTGAGATCAATGTCCTGTTTTTCCCTGAATACATGGGCATGACGCACAACAAGATCATCCATATCCCGTTCTGGATCGGCAATATTATAGGGCATGCCGCATGCGCTGTAGGAGACATCCATGGTCTGTTCCAGGACAGTAACGTTAAAGTCCGGGCGGTTCCTCTTTACCTTGCTCGCGGCGCTCATCCCGGCCGCGTCGCCGCCTATCACCAGGAATTTCATGATTATGTCCTCCTGTATCGAATCCGTGACAGGATGATTGCTGAGAAAAAATGAGGTCCAATTATTAGAAACCTAATAACCTAACAGTGTCCCGTTTTATTATGCTTCTGTCAGTACTCTAAGAGACACTTTCTCAACAAGTTCCTTAACTCCTTCACGATATGAAAGCATATGTGGCGCTGACAGATGTGCCTGCAATGCCTCTAAGCTGTCCCACTTCTCGATTATTGTAACAACATTTTTATTCAACTCCTGAGTGGACAAGCCGGTAGGAATGTCAATAGTCGGAGCATACCCTATACAACCCTTGTCTTTAAGAGCATTTGGAATATTGGATTTGAAAATGTTAATAAACTCGGACAACCTGCCTTCTTTAATATGTATTGAAGCAATAACGTTTATCATTTCATGATCTCCATATGAATAATAATTTTCTGCATGCGCTGATTCTAAAAATATCAATTAGGAAAGCAGAGGTGTCATATTTTCATTCTTGATAGATTGAATTGACAATATTCAAGACCTGCACCCTTGTCTTCTTCTTGTGTCCTTAAATCATGTCAAGAATGAAGCTCTGACCCCTATGCCTTTGCGTATGAATGAAAAAATCGTTCCCTTGCGTATAATTTGTCAGGAAGTTGAAATGCAGCATTCTCCTTGCGCTTTTTAAGTATGAGAATAGGATTTTTATCACCAATAAAACGCTCTCCAGCTTTAGTATAATATTGCAACATTGTTTTTCGCTTATTTCGTTTGGAGAGGACATCCAGCAAGTATTCAAATTGAGTGGCCAAATCATCAAAAATGAAAAGTGATAGTTGTTGGCCCAGTATTGGGGCTCCTTCTAAATATAATGCGTACAATACAAGGAGGGCAAGCAGAACATCTTCTTGAGTGTTGAATTCAGGCTTTTCTTGAAGAAGTCGTGCAATAAAGGCACTAAAAAATTCAGTTGGCAGTGCCATTTTACATAGCCTCAACATAACTAGCTCCGTCAGATATCGACTGGGGTTCGTGGATATCGCAACCGCAATAGCCAGTTCATTAGGTATCCGCCTAATTAAATCGATTTTAGATGGCAATGATGGGAGACCCTTTATATATTCCGCTGTTAGATACTCCTGCAAGGATCTATGAACAAATTCATAAGTTTCGTAGCCAGCTTGGACAAAAAGGCCTGTATGACTTTCGAGTTCACCAAGCACTTGTTTTGATTCGCTAGGCAAGAGATCAAAATCTCCGTAAAGACGTTGATATATTTTACGTAAGTCATCAATTCTGAAAAGGACCTCTTTTCTTGATAATGTTAGTTCATATGCTAACCTACATAAAAAATCAAATTTGCGGTCTGGAGAGAATTCAGCATAGCGTGATTGTCGCGTCACTGAGCGTTGTTCATCCCATTCATCAATAAGAAGGTTGACCACTTTTCTGTATACTGTTTTTGGTTTCTCTGGGATGCGTCCGAGTCGCTCATAAATGGCGCATAGATGGGCAAGTGTCAGAGGTTTTATTGCAGTATCAGCAAATGGTGAATGGTTAATCTCAGCCAGGAAGTGCTGGGTCTTACTGGAATCTAATAACCATTTCCGTGCAAAATCTTGTATCTGCAATTCAGACAATGGGCAAATTTCAAAAATCGAGGCATTCTCAATTTGATATGGAAATTCACCTGTCCGAGATGTCACAATTACCCTAGCATGGCTAAGTTGTCGAGTTAAATCTCGAATTTCTTGAATTGCATTCTTGCGTCTTTCCTGAGAACCAAGTTCGTCAAAACCTTCGACAATTAAAAGAGGTTTGAGTTCCTCTAGAAATAACAATACAATTGATTCTGCAAGTTCAGATGTTTCGGCTACATATTCACGCGATGATGAATCACTTCCATAATTAAACTTTAAACCGAACATATTACCAAGAGCTGGAATAATCACTCCTTTACTTCGAATATCTTTCGAAGACTTATAACTCGGCTGATTAAGATCTCTAAGTCTAAGCACAAGAGGGAATGAGGAACCATCAACCAGAAAAGATTCATCATGTATTAATCGGTGACAAACGTACTTCATGGATGTAGTTTTTCCTGCTCCTGGTTGACCAAGTAGAATGAGGTGATCATGGGTGTCAGTTAGAGCAGTTTCTAATGTTTGTGATGGTACGTCTTCATCTGATTCCATTTTTATTGAACGAGGTAGTACAAACACACTAAGTCCAACATAAACATTAATTGTACTTCGTGCCTGTCTTAGGTCGGCAAAACTAATCTCTTCACACCACCGTTGAACTCCTTGTTGTTGAAGTGTCAGCATTGTTTCAACGTCCTGTTTAGCGGATATCAAATGTGTCTTTGTATCACCTAAGAAGTGTTTTGCTTTATCAAATGCCACATCTAGGGCTTTGCCTACGGCCCATTCTATAAACATCAGTTACCTCCTTCTAAATATATTTGCTCTAGGAGATGTTTTTACCTAGTGCCCAAACTAAGTGTTTCGATAAGAGATTTTATATATAGTGTTTAAACATTAAAACATCAGTCTTAATATTTCTACCAGCAGTTAAAACTTCACCTATACTGTTTGCAAACCTCAATGTTACCGGCAGACCATCTCCAAAGATGCAAGCATTATAGTTCAGCTTAGTAAGGGCAAGGATATCTTTACATACAGTCTCAAATTCTACGGCACCTCTAGTTATTTCGATTTTAAGAGGGTTCGGAATTTCTAGCCCCATTTGCGTCTGTAATCTCGGAACAAAGCCACGAGACCACAAATATCCTTGTACCTCAGTTACCTGTAAAACGGTACCGCGAGGTACGCAATAGGAATAATCCCTATAGATTTTAAATGTGCCGTCGCTCTTTATTTTAATTCCGACCATGGTTGCTTTCCCTAACGCTGCACTGGAAAAGCCTTCCCACTCATCATCATTAAAATTCGTCCGGGCATGGATGAATATCTGATCGGGATAGGACCCTGATTTTTCTTTGAATGCCTCAAGTGACTGAGTTAACAGTTCATAGGCATCCTTCTTCCTTAGATGGTACTCCTTAGTTGTTGGATTGTACCACGGCCCTAGATTTCCCCGGAAAACCATCCCATCACCGCTGTCGAGAAACATTTGAGCCGCGCAGCATGCATTTGTATTATCTTCTCTTGTATCAGTCTTCTTGTAAACCAACCCCACATAGCAGACTTTTTCTCTGATATAACCTAACTTCCATGGGATACCACCAACCTTGTAATAAAGTGTTGTGGTGATATTCCATGCTTTTGCGGTATCGAATTTTCTTTCAGCTTTTATGCGGTCATCATTTTCCCATATCTGATCGTAAGCAATGGTGCTCTCCCTCATTATCTGCGTTACCGCCTTGCACGTCAGGAGCTTAGCCTTAAGTTGATGATGAAAATTTACCTCGAATTCATATGCCTCCTGCATTCTGTTAAGGTCATCAAACAAGAATGGTTGTCCAAGCTTGCGAGATTTCGCTCTAAGCCCATCCTTAATATTGTCATCCGCCTTAGGAATATGAGATTTGGGGCGACCATATATATAAACGTTGTCTGGGATTATTACGAACCAGACAGTCACAGGCATTTCTTCCTGATTACAGTATTTCTCTATGGGATTGGTATATAGATTGGTGATATTGTGAATTCGTTGGTGCCCATCGGTGTATCTTAGATACTTCTCAATTTCTGAGTTACTTATGTCCCTTTCAATAAGATTATCGAAGTTGATGAAGATATCAAAAGCAGCTTCAAGCCCTGGAAAGTAAGGTCTGGCCTTATCCGGCACTTCAGGGAATATAGGCTTGTGAATTCTGATCAAGTATTCCTTAAGATATTTACGTTGGCGTTCCGGGCCAATAATTCCAATGTTCACTTGTCCCTTGATCCTGTTACGCGTAAAAGGCCCGAATAACATTAGTCCGTCTCGCGGGTCTTGCAGTTTCTGGCCATAACCGAACGTCAGGTTAGGTTCCTGCATATGGAAAAGTTTAGACATCATCTACCTCGCCAACCAGGTCTTCTTCCGGGTCGTAATACTCATTTTCCACGTCAAGGATGTTATAACGGTCCTTTTCTTTCGGCTCGTGGTATCCGAAATCCGATTCGTAAACATTGGTCCATGGACGAAGCGATAATATGAAAGATGGTGAAAGCTTTATCCTTACCGATGAACTCTTTTGACATAATGCGTGCAGGAACGCGAAGAGCATATCCCGCCATTCTTCATTGAAAAATAACCGGCCTTTTTGTCTTCTGGCCGTGTGCATTTTGGCCTTATCATCCCACAAGTTATATCCATCTGTTGTGAATACAATATGGGATTTCAGGCTAAATGCAAGCTGAGGCATCAAGACCGGCTGGGCGGATAAGGCAAAATGCCAGGTACTGCTCAGATGCTTGCCGAAAATGGTCTTTCTCTTGGATATCTTATTAGATCGACGAGAGTATTGGAATTTAATGTTAGGATTGATTTTGCGAGTAAAAAAATAGGCTAATTTTTTGTTTGCCATCATATGCCACGAAAGGCCGCGCTCTTTCATGATTATATGAAAGGTTCTCTGTAGTAATGACTTGAAATGGTTTTCAGCATCCCTTACGCTCGGGAATCCCTCCCTTGCTGTCCCGTGGATAACATCGTTGACTATAAGCTTGTATTTATTTAGAAAGTTAATCTTACAATTTTGGTCACCCATGTTAATTTCAAAATCCGCGGCATCTTGGAATGTGTTAACGATATTGGATATTTTGCTTGCAGGATATTTTGCTTGCTGCTGGATTTGAGATGCGATCGTATCATTTTCAAAGACATACATATAGAACGATTGAGGAAGGTCAGAAATTGGCCACCAGCTGTCGTAATAAATCTCATGAAGCTTTTCGATGCCATTGTGAATGACATATTCGTCTTCATACCATCTAGAAAAGTTCCCAACTGTGGCGCTGGATGACACCAGTCCGTCTTTTTTGAACTTCTTTAGAAGTTGGGTATATCCACTTGCCCAGTTATCGTAGAAGGGAACTTGATTAAGGGCATCGGCTCCAATAAACAGGTTGTATTCTGAACCATCTACGTTTAAGAGGATGATGAAATCATCGAGCTTGTTATCTTTTGCAATGCTTTCCGCTAAACTCTTTTCTTTATTAATGCCATCTCTCAGTATTCCCCTCTGCTTTTGGGAACAGATGTTTTCGCTGTAGACCAAGAGGAACTTAATAGCCTTATGCCGAATTACCTGGTCAATGTCCTGCCAGAATTTTTCGCCGCCAAGGAGAGCTTGTTTATCAATCCATACTTCATAGCCGTCTGCCTGCAGCCTTGACGCAAGCCATATTGTGAAAGCATTATCTTCTGGGGTTGCGTGACTTATGAAGACGATGTTTCTTTCGATAGATAACATATGCGACCTCTTATACCATTATTGAATATGGAGTAGTGCATAAAATGATTAACGTTGGTTTCAAAACAACTTATCAAAATTGATAATCAAGAAAATGTTTTGAATCTCCGGTGAATATAAAAAATGATTGAAACCATAAATATCACTGCGAGCTAATAGTCCCAATATTTAGAGATTAATATCGTGAAACAGAAAATCGGTATTTATAGATGAATCTAAACCGGAGAATCTTTAGATCCCCCAGATTAATAATATAGGTTAGAAAAAAGACATGAATAGGGGCATAATCGGACAAATGATTTGATGTGTCAAGCAAAACATGGCGCAGGGCACATCCTCCTTCGTTCTTATAGGACTTCGGAGGACAGGAGGCACAAGGGGCAGGGCGCAAGGGAAAAACTGAACACGGACGAAGCAGAAACCGGCGAAGGGGTGAAACGGTGAATCGGAGTACAAGATGAAAGACAGACCCGCCTTCATTCTGCGAGGCAGGATTACGGCGCGGCATCCTACTTCGCTGAAGCTTCCACCTTCGCCAAGGCTCCGGCGGACAGGTCTGCGGACAGTAGGATAAGGGAAAAAGACAAGATGACGGAACGATAAAATGTTTGCAACTCCTGCCTCGGTAAAATAAAAGGACGCGCACCGCCCAAGTGTTTTTTCGAAGGTTTCACATTCTGTGATACCAGCAATGGAAACTGAGTATCGTTTGGCTCCAACATGAGATCATGCGAATAAGACCTCTGTTCAAGGAGTTAAATGCCTTTTAAAATATTTTTGACAACTGTCACGTGACAGTTTACAATATGTAGATGATAAAAACATTCGCCAATAAAGAAACTCATCAGCTTTACGTGAAAGGCAAATCAAAACGTCTGCCTCCCGATCTGATTGGGCGGGCAATAAGACGGTTGGAATATATCAATCTGGCGACAAAGATTAATGATCTCAAAGTGCCTCCAAGCAACAGATTGCATGACCTTAAAGGCGATAGAGAGGGGCAATATTCTATATCCATCAATGATCAATGGCGAATATGTTTTTCATTCATAGATGGCGATGCCTATGATGTTGAAATAACAGATTACCATTAAGGAGCAAAAGAATGGCTATAATCAACAAAAATAAACGTGACATTCCTCCTACGCATCCTGGTGAAATGCTCAGGGAGGACTTTATGCCTGATTTTAATCTGACAGCAGTATCTTTGGCTTCCGCCCTGGGCGTGACAAGACAGACTGTAAATGAAGTTCTTAGAGAACGACGGGCTATAACGCCTGTAATGGCCTTAAGATTGTCACGTCTCTTTGGAAATTCACCGGACTTCTGGCTGAATGCCCAGCATGCTAAGGATCTCTGGGATTCTGAGCAGATTTACTCGAAAGAACTATCTAAAATTGAACCGCTTGTTGCAGCCTGATCCTCAGTTGTGTGGAGAAGGTAACTGTTATCAGTATCAGAGAGCTACAGGGCCTGTTGCCCAAACCCCAAGTTGAGGATATTTCGAGAGAAGGGGCTGTCTTGCATTTCAGGGCGGATTGATATTACATGGTTTTTCAAACAGGCAAGTTTGAAGTCCAGCATCTTTTTGATTTGGGCAACAGCCCGTACATATTTTACAAAAACTTAAATGTCTTTTCCAAACCTTTTTACTCTCTTTTTAAGCAGGACCATCATAATGATCGGGACTGCGCAAAGCAGGGCTGAAAGAATCAGGGACGATGAAAAATCTCCGGTCACTATTCCGTTTGCATTGATTTTCATGGAGAGCTTGGAAAATACTATCGATGATGCGGCTATACCGATCATAACCAGGCCGTAATTAGCACCCGAATATCTTGCCCCGAACAGCTCGGTCGTTATGACGGGGTTGACCCCGGAAACGCCTCCATAGGAAAAGGCTATCAGAAAAACCGCAGCGATATACCATGTTCCTGTTGCAAAAATCATCAGGATGCAGGCAAAGGCCGAAATCAGCGTACATATTATTACTGCCGTTGTTCTGCCGATTTTATCGGAAACCGCAGGTGCAAGCAACCGTCCCGAGGCATTGGCAACGCCTGAAAGCATAATTGCGGCAAGCGCGATAACTGTCGACATGCCGCGCGCCTCTGCGATAGTCCTTATAAAAGGAATTATAATCAAATATGCGGCGGAACTCGTGAACAGTGCGATGAGGATATAGTAATATGAAGGGGCCTTCAGCATCTGGCGGGGTTTAAACTGCTTGATGTTTTCCAGCGGCACAACCTTTGTGAGTTCCGCATAATAATATTCTTTGCTGGGTTTTTTTATAAAAACGCAGGCTGTCATTGTTATAACAAAAAAGATTATCGAAAGCATCCTGAAGGCATAGGGCACACCGCCGACCGATAGAAGCCTTTCCGCTATCGGAGTAAATATAACAACCGAAAGGCCGAAAGCTCCGACACATAATCCGGTTGCCATACCCACTCTGGCCGCATACCATTTTTGAACGACTGAGAGAACCGTGGAAAATACCAATCCGCAGCCGAGGCCTGAAAAGCCGCTGTATGTGATGTAAATAAGCCAGTAGTGTCCGGACGGCAAGAGAGAGGTCAGAAAGAGACCCAGGCAGAATAAGACCGAGCCTGTTGTCGCCACGATTCTCGGATTGATCTTTTCCTGAACCGCGCCGCTTAATATTGTTCCGGCAACAAATAGGGCAATCATAAAGGCCGATGTCATTGCCACCTGAGATGCATTCCAACCGTGGAACGCTACGATATAGGGCTGAAATACGCCCCACATGTAAAGTATTCCTACACAAAGCTGGCACGAAACGGCAGCCAGCAAGACCGAAAGCGCTGTTTTATTCATTGTTTCCATCCTCTCCATGAACCAAGTCATGATTCATTTTATCTCATTAGCTTTAAAAGCGGAAACAATAAAATATTATTTTGTCACAACAGATTGCAATTTTCTTTATTTGACAATATACAACGAACAACAATCAACGGACATTGCTGATGACAAATAATTTCCGATTAGGTTTTTGCATAAAGGGGAGATTCCTTTAATTATTTTCTACCCGTTTATTCAATATCCCCCTTGATAAGACCGTAAGAGCCAGATCACGGGTCGCACCCAAATAGTCTTTGCGGGAAAGGATACGTTTGCTTCGTTCAAGATTAATAATCCCTAAGAATGAAGTCCATATAACCTCTGACAAGGTCATGGGATTGCATTCTATAAAGATCCCTTCCTGTGTCCCGTATTCGACAATTTTATGCTGGAGCTTGACAACCCTGGAACCCGATTCGGAAATGATCTCCCTCACATCGGAAGGCAGGCTGAGGATCATCTCGCTCTGGAGGAAATAGGAATAGACATTAAAGGTCTCCGGTTCCTTTTCATAAAATCTGATGAATCGGGACCAGAGTTCCTGAAGAAGAATCTCTTTAAAAATTTCCCTGTTATCATAGAGGTCTTGCAGGATGTGAATAAAATATTCGGTATGAGAGACTATTGCCTTTGTCAGGATCTCATCCTTATTTTTGAAATACAGATAAAGCGAGGCGCGACTCAACTCAGAACGCCCTGCTATCTTGTCAATCGTAACAGCATGGTAGCCTTCCTCGTTATAGATGGCCATCGCGGCATTCATGGCAAGTTCAAGCCTAAAATTTTTTTCTCTTTTTCTCCTCTCAACTATCCCCATCTTGATCTACCCTCCTCGAAATTCGAGATAATTATTTTACTGCACGATTCCTTCAACCTTATCCTTTACTACTATCAAGGCATCGAGCGCTGAAATACCTTTTTCGTAAATCCGCACAGGATTTAAATCCATCTCTTTTATCTCCGGATGATCTATCATCAGTTGCCCGACCAGGACGATGGTCTCAGCGAGACAATTAATATCCAACGGACGAGAGCCCCGCCAGCCTTCAAAAAGGGCCTTGCCTCTCAGTTCGAAGATCATATCCCTGACCTCGCTTAAGGATAAAGGCGCCATGCGCATGGTTACATCATCCAATGCCTCCGCGGCAGTGCCTCCTAGTCCTACCATTACTGCGGGCCCGAAGCTTGGATCATTGGTTCCCCCGATAATAATCTCAAGGCCATTCCCTGCCATCTCTTCAACCAGATACATTTTACCGTTTCCGGGGAGGATTGAATCGATCTTATCCAGCGCCTCTTTAAGGGCATTCTCCGAGTCTATGCCTAGGATAACGCCGCCTACCTCTGTCTTATGGCGTATGGACGGATGGAGTATCTTGGCAACGACAGGCTTATTCATCTTCCTGAAGGCATCGAGTGCATCCATATGCCCCCTGCATAGGGAACGGATCGGTGTGGATATGCCTATCCTGTCCAGGATATCCTTGACCTCTGTTTCATCCGGGTTGCTCAACAGGGGGGCAATAACCGGCAATGGGCGCTGTTGTTCCGTTACCCTTGTCCTGCGATAGGATGCCTTTGAGTCTTCAACCAGCGCATGCACAGCCTTTGCAACCCTGTCGGGCGAAGTGAAGGTGGCAAGGTTCAGTTTTGACAGGGCCTTTACCGTATCTGCTACCTCCTCCTTGATCCCAGCCGTGCCGAATATCACGGGCTGTTTGATCTTTACTGCGTCCCTGAAAAGTACGACAGGGTCAATCACTGCCGGCTCGCAGAGGGCAAAGACCGCAAGGACGTCTATTGAAGGATCAAGAGACATGGCTGTCAGGACATATGGGAAGGTCCCGCTGGGACGACTGGTGTCAACAGGGTTTCTTATGAATGTGATCGGCGGAAGGGCAACCTTGATCTTTTCAACGGTATAGGGATGCAGCTCCGGGAGGAGGACATCCCTGCTTCTCAGATAATCGGCGATCACCATGCCGGGGCCTGCCTGTCCTGTCAAAAGGCCGACGCCCGGGTTTTCCTTGGCCTTAAGGCGTACCCGGCTCAGTAGATTGGCTGCGTCTATAAGATCGTCGCTGCTCTCTACAAGGACCGCGCCTGCCTGTCTTAAGGCGGTCTTTTTGATCCTGTAGGACCCTATCAGATTTCCCGTATGTGATGCAGCGAAATCGGCAATATCGCCCTTGCCCATCGCAAGGACGAGTACAGGCTTCTTTTCGGTTGTCCTGGCGATAACTTCATACAATCGTCTGCCGTTTTTGACACCCTCCAGATAAAGTATGATGACCCTTGTGTTATGGTCATCTGCGAGATATTCGACAACATCCTCAACATTGACATCGGCCCCATTTCCGATGCCGGTCGCCAGACTTACACCAAGATTTTGCGCGTGGATCATGGATGCCAGCGTCAGGCACATAGCCCCGCTCTGTGATACAAGACCGATATGTCCGGCAGAGATATCGGCAGTCCACGGATTGAAATTCGGAACTACCTTTGCATGCGGATTTACAAATCCCGCAGTATTCGGACCGAGGAGGCGTATTTGATATTTCTGACATTCGGACAATATCTTTTTTTGCATCTTCTGGCCGACATCGCCGCCGGTTTCGGCGAACCCTCCGCTGATTATCAATGCCGATCCAGCGCCGATCCCGCCTGCTTCTTTCAAAACATTGATGCAAGCCGCTGCAGGGATAGTAAGCACAACAAGATCCACCGGTTGTCCGACAGCCTTTAGAGTTGGGTAAGCTTTAAACCCAAGAATATTATCCGCTTTAGGATTTATGGGATACAACCTTCCGGGAAAATCCTTTAACGAGTACAACATTTGATACCCTGCCTTTGATTCATCGGGCGATGCCCCGACCACCGCTATGGATTTAGGGTTAAATAAGCGTTCCAATGCTCTCATGCAAAATCTCCTTAATATTAAAATTTCGATTCTGGGTGCATTTAAATATATCAATTAATAAGGCAAGTCCCCGCCGCTCGGCAACGGGGCAGGTCATTATTAATCGACTTACAGATTAAGCTGGGCAAACGCCCCATTGAGATTATTAAGACTAAAATCAATCGCTTTTCCTTGATCTCTTAATTTATTAAGCATCTTTGGCATCTGAAAATCTGGATATCTGTTCGCTATTTCCTCAACAAGCTCGTATGTCTTATCGATTCCTATGGCGTTCATTAACTCAAAAGGTCCCTTTGCCCATCTGAGGCCAACCTCGGCCCCGGTATCAATATCTTCCATCGAGGCAACTCCTTCATCAACCATGGTTGCCGCTATTCCGAGGCAGAAGCCGTAAAGACGATCAATTACTTTTTTTATCTTTGATGTATCTACGATGCCTTCAACTTTCCAGTTTTCATTTTTTCTTGCCTGATTTTTCAGGATGTCACATGTCCTGTAAAAAGGACCAAGCGCCTCAGCCAGAGTTGAATTTCCGTGTGCGGCCAAGAATACTCCGGTAACGTTCATCAGTTCAAAGGCCCCCATTCCAACGCCAAAGGCCCGTTTATATGCCTCTTCAATAGTTGCAATGTTGGCGATATCTTCTTCAAGTATACGGGATGACTCATTCAAAGAAGGGACAAAATACCTGTTTACAGAAAAACCGGGAGAGTCTTTTACAATTATCGGCGTTTTACCATGAAGCAAGGCTGCATTGACACAGGTGTCTATGGTTGACCTAGACGTTTCGCCGGCAGGAATTAATTCAAGAAGCTTGTTTTTAGCGGGATGATAAAAATAATGCATCCCGATAAACCTCTCCGGTCTGGTTAGCTTTTTTGCAAAGTCATTTACCGAAAGATTCGACGTATTGGTAGCGATTATCGTGTCTATTGAGCAGAGCTCTTCCAATGTTTCGAAAAGCTCGGATTTGGCTTGTCTGTCCTCAATAATGGTTTCGATAACGATATCACAATCTCCTGCGGCCTGGAGATAAGTAGTCCCAGTAATGCGGCCAAGGGCATTATTCTTTTGCTCCTGTGATATTACATTGCGCTGGACTGCCTCCTGAAGGGTTTTATCAATAATAGAAATCCCTCTTTCCACAAATTCTTTTTCAATATCGACCAGAACAACATTGATTCCTTCCTGGGCAAGTTTTTGTGCTATGCCGCTTCCCATGCTGCCTGCGCCTATTACTCCTATTTTATTGATTTGTGACATGGATTATTAAAACCTCCTTAGTTATTGAATGATTTAGATTGTCTGTTGGAATGAAAATGAAAACCCCTGTTAAGATTCTTATGAGTTGGGTAAACATTGCGTTATGCACCAATATGCATAACGCAATGTTTAATAAATCAACATGCAGTCCATGTCAACAAATATTTATGATTATTTTAGGGTATTTTTGGAAAGAACGATCCAGAAGCCTGATTCATCGTTGATGATCCTGTATGAAGGGCATTCGATTTCATCAAACATGATTGCAAAACGTTTGATATGATCGTTGTCGGCTTTTTTCTTGGCATAGCAACTCCATTGAGGATTGAGTTTCAGCATTTTGTCTGTAACCTTCTCTCGAAGTTCATGATTGCCAAACCCTCCGCCTATGTAGGTGGCGCCGCCTGGCGAAAGCACCCTGTAGATCTCTTTAAATGCCTTTTTCAAATCTTTCCAGAAAAACATTGATCCCCTGCTGAAGATCAGATCGACAATTCCGTCATCAAGCGGCAGGGCATGCACATCGCCTGTCATGGTCTGGATGCGATTGTCAAGATGCTCTGATGCAATGTTGACCTTGGCGATATACTTTGAAACATCAGAAAAATCCAACGCGATAAGGTCCATTTCAGATGTTTCTCTCGCCATTGCTATGGACAGCATCGCCGGGCCGCACCCAAGTTCAAGACCCAGACCCCTGCTTACACCAGTCGCGGCGACAGCATTTTTCGCGATGACAGGATAAACAGGGGCGAATACGGTTTTTGCCAGCTCATTCATGCCCAATGCATTTTTTCTATTGAATCTCACATTTTTCGGCTTTGTCCAATTTTCTTCCATAAAATGGCTCCTTTTATTAAAACGATTATTATTGATTATATTGAATCAAGAGACAGTTGATCCATAAAGAACAAGAAACATGCCAACACATGGAAAATATGATAAAATCATTTTAATAAATTGAAATTATTAAAATAATATTTTAAGGTTAGGACACGGTATTTCTGTTGAGATTACTAAAAATTCAGACTTATGCGTAGGAAAACTCGAAGATCTTACCGAATAGTAAGGCATATTGCCCGAAACGTTCAGACAAAGACCATTGGACGTAATATGACGATTATTGGTTGCTATGAACAAGGATTGTGTGCTGGACATCAATAAATGATTTTGTAATATTACAGGACACAGAAAAGAATTTATTGGCAATCTGATATGGAGTGTGTCACATGAAGCTTGTTTACAAAGTATGGCTCGACAACGACGGCAAGGCATTCGGCGAAGGCCCCTACAGGCTTTTAAAACTCATTGAAAAGACAGGTTCCATAAACCGCGCAGCCGGAGAGATGGAGATGTCTTACAGAAAGGCATGGAAGATATTGAAGATGGTGGAGGAAAAGCTTGGGTTTGAACTGATCGAACGCAAGATAGGCGGCATGGATGGAGGGGGGTCCCAGATCACCGAGAAAGGCAAAGAGATTATGAAAAATTACGGAAAGTTCAGGGAAGAGGCAGCGTTGTCCCTGGAAAAGATTTTTAAAAAATATTTTGGTTAGTATTCATTATGAAATAAGCGATTTCCCATGAAGCCGGACAATTTTATCGGATTTGGTTGATGTGGACGCCTTTGCGTCCACATCATTTATCACTAAGAGATTAGAACTTAATAGTCAATCCCGCCAAAAAACTACGGCCTGCTTCAGGTCCGCTGGTCTCATAATAATATTTATCCGTGATATTTTTAACCTGTAGGAACAACTCGGAATCTTTTAATAATATCTTTCCAATGTCTTGGCTGAGTCTCACGTTGAAGATAGTGAAGCTGGGCAATTCGGTCCAGTTGCCGTCATAATTTTCCCAATATTCCCCGCCAGTATAGGAAGCCTGGAGGGTGCTTGTAAGGCCAAAGGGGGCCACATATTGAAGGTCCAGATATAGTTTGTGTTCCGGTTTTCCTTCCAATTCGCGTCCTTCATTTGCATCGTCCTCTGTGGACATATATGTGTAATTAGCCTTTGCAAGGAAACTGTCTGTAAACTTCATGTCAAGATCAGCCTCGATACCCTTGATGATTGCCTTATTGAGGTTATAATAATAGGTATTTTTGTTTGCATCCTTTGCCGAAGTGATAAGGTCACTGATATCGTTATAAAAATAGGCAACAGACCCATTAAATATGTTATTAAACTTGTGTGATGCCCCCACTTCATAGGCTATGGTTTTCTGGGGGTCAAGGTCCGGATTCCCTCCTGCCATTTTACTGTAAAGCTCCTTTAGGTGGGGGAACCTCGTCTTTTTACCGACTGATGCATGGAGACTTGTATCGCTGGTTACATCAAAGACAACGCCTAGCTGCGGATTGACCGCCTTGATGGTATCTTGGACAGACACATTATACGCCTTGATTGGCTTGAATTGATCGTAGCTCATGCCTAGCACAATGGACAGATTTTTAATCGGTTTTATTTCATCTTCAACAGCCCATGTATATGTGTCGGCTTCATATTCCTGTTCAGGCTGAAAACCTACTTGAGCCGTGTATTTCTTAGTCGAGTTAGTGGCAGCCGCTGTTGCATCATAATAGTCCTGCTGCTTATTATTGTCCTTCAGATAGTTGAAGCCTAACTTGAAGGAACTCCACTTGCTCAGGTTAATGGCGCCCTGTAATTCCGCGCCCTGTGAATAGTCGTCATAGGAACTCTGTTCGAACCATTTTTTTGCTGTAGTGTGGTCATCGTCCCAACCTACATCCTCAAGACTGTCGTCATGTTTTACATAAAACAGCCTTGCCTTTGCGCTGAAGACGTCATTAAATTTATGCTCTCCCGCAAGATTTATCTGCCACTGATCCCACTTGATAAAGCGCCAATAACGAGAAGAAAATGTCGGGACCCCTCTCTCGTTATTATGGTAATCAAAGGATAGAGACATGCTCGTATCTTCGTTCGGATCATAACCCACCTTCGCATTAACGCTCCTCTTGATGTAATCGCTCAGATCGCGCACATCGCCGTCTTCATTGTAACTGGATCCGATACCGACATTGGGGTCGCTGGAATTAAAATCATCTGATAACCTAATCCCATCAGATGTCTGGTATCCGTAGGTAAGCCAGTAATTGAAGGCCCCTATTGTTTGGCCATGATTAAGTACATACTCGGCGGCCCCGTCATTTCCAAAGGAGGTTGTGACCGTTGTCACTGGCTCCTTTCCGGCTTTTTTTGTAACGATATTGATTACACCGCCCATGGTGTTTGCGCCGTATAGAACCGATGACGCGCCTTTTGTAACTGTTATCTTTGAAATGGCTTCTGTGGTGAGCATGGACAGATCGAGCGTACCGAAGTATGATTCGTGTGCCGGGACTCCGTCAATAAGCACCTTTGTATCAGTCTGGTCAAAGCCTCTGATAGAGACGTAATACCCCTTTGCGCCGTTTTGAACATCAACGCCGGGCATGTCATCCAATGCCTCTGCAACAGTTGAAGCGCCTGTCGCAGTAATATCATCCGAAGACAGTTCCGTAACGGTTGTGGCAAGATTAACGCCGGGCTTATCAGCAGTAACAACAACTTCGCCCAGTGTAAAGACATTATCATCAGTCTTCTTTTCAACATTTGCCGAATCCTCTGCAAATATAGGGCTGATGCACGTCAGAATTAATATTATAGAAATCAAAAAACCAAGTTTTATATTCCGCATTTAATTAGTTCTCCTCCTTAAAGATTATTTGTGATTATTGTCAATTTGAATCTGTCAATTCCTGAATCGCCCTGTTTATTGCAGGCGACTTCCATGTCAGGATCAGATGGATAAATATCCCTATGATCATCAACGGATAGATAACAAAAAAAACACTGAGGACCGGATTCTTTGTAACCGTCAATTTTATCCAAGGAGTTGTCGTTGCATTAATCTGACCCTGATTAGCGCCTACGGGACTTATGAAACTCTTCAGTGTCACCCTAGTGTCGCCATATTTTAGAGGCATGAAGATATAGATATTATCTTTTCTCAGTTCCCTGCCGTTTTGGCTCAATACCACTTCTGCATAGCTGTTCTTGTAATTCAAATCATCCTTTTTGATATTACGATATGACTTATCCAGGATTGCAAGATTGCCGGCAAAATTTATGGCATTGATCTTAACTTCATAACCATCTCTCAATTTGGTGCTCATCCCTTCACCAAGCGATATGTCGTTCTGTTCATAACCAAGCATAAAGCCGCCGAGATGAAACAGGGCTACAAGGCCGAAAAAGGCATGCACTATCAACATATAGAATTTAGGACCGCTGAACTTTACCCGTATAATCCTGTAGATCTTTTCCCAGGAGCAAAAGATGAGATTTACGCCCAAAAGGGTCATTAACAGGCAAATCCCAATAAACCATAATTTAAGAAGATGTGAATCAGCATCCGGCGTCATGAGCCAATCGCGGATAAGGATGCGGTTCATAGCCGAGAAACCCATTTTAAAGGCGACGGATCCGGCCATAATCAATCCCCATATCAGCCATAACAGGATTGCAACCAAATTCCATGCAGTGAGATGCAGGGATGCCAGTTTTTCAGAAATTTTGCTCAAAAGAAACTCCTTACAATGGTAAGTGTAACGACAAAAACACCGCTCAATCCGCCTATGAGCGATCTGAAATCCTCAGCCCTTTTGTCTTTTCCCGGGATATGGAACGCCAGCATCAGATAAGACATGATGATAGTTGATTGCATAAAATTCTGGTTCCACATCCAGAAGTCCCCAAATTCCTGCTGACACCAGATTATCCCGGTATATTCGGACACCAGAAAGAGAACAGTGCTTAAGATAAGAAAATTCCTGCCCGCATGGGCCAGCCAGCTTGTCCTCTCGTTAAACTCACGCTCCAGAATGAATTGTGTAAAATATGCTGTTGCATAAAGCATTGTCGCCATAGAGATAGGCCGAAAGATATGGAAGAGAATCTTGTAGATATAATTGTAATCGAATCCTGTAGATGTTAATTCCTCTGAAATAAGCAGGGCTGTAATCAGCAGGATTAATATTTCAATCCATACCCATAACCTGATTTTAGATGTATATCCCTTGACCCCGGGAACAAAGATTGCCAGGCATCCAAGGATGAATGAGGCAAAGAGAAAGGACTCATAGATATTATAACCAGGGAAATGGCCCGACCTGTAGAAGATGAGAAAGAGAGGGATGATGTTGGCCGTTACGGCAGAGACGGCGGAAACGATTTCATATCTTTTAAGACCTGAAACATTAAAAATGAATGTAAGGCCATAAAGTGTTATCGTAATGTAATAAAATAACGACAGCATATATAATTATCCTCTTATCAAAAAGACCTATTACTACATTTGCGTTATATACAAAGCGACATAACGCATGTCAAGCATTATTTGAAAAGTATTTTTGTAATACCCTATCGTCCGCTTTTCACCTGAATAAATAAAAATATGTTTCATCATAAATTTTCAGAGACTTACTAGTTTTATCAATATTCAGGATATCCGGGAATTTGCCGCAGGATGGGAGATTTAAGGTTAGATAATTTGAAATAAAAAATAAAATACTGCTTGACTTAAACCGTTATAGTCTGAGATACATAATGGATAATATAATATGCTGAACTGCCTGCATTTTTAAAAGAATTCAATGTGATGATAAGGATTCCTAATTGCTGGATTTTGGCAGTGTTAAATACCTATTATTATAAAAAGGACTGATTATGAAAGATAACGAATTTGATCTGGACAAATGCCTTGAGGAAGTCGAGACATTTCATGGGCATTTATGCGCAGGTGTAATGCTCGGCACTCGCATGGCTATCCTGGGTATGAAGGGTGTAGGCATCAATGACCCAAAGGGCGAGGACAGGAAGCATCTTATGGTTTTTGTGGAGATGGACAGATGCGCTACTGATGCGATACTGGTCGTGACAGGATGTCATCCCGGGAAGCGCACCATGAAGATCCTGGATTACGGCAAAATGGCTGCCACCTTCATAAATCTCAAGACCGGAAAGGCAGTCAGGGTAGCGGCAAAGAATACGGATGGAGACAAGGTTTACACCCGCGAGATGATTGAGAAGGAACCTCATACCATTGAGTATGCAAAGAAACCGGATGAGGAACTGTTTTCTGTTGCCGAGGTGAAGGTAGAAATTAAACCGGAAGACCTGCCGGGACCCCCTCTGCGGACAGTTCCCTGTTCATCATGCGGTGAAAGGGTAATGGATATGAAGGATATAGCGGTCGACGGCAAATATCTTTGCAGACCATGCGCTGACAATAAAAGATATTACAGCGTGTTGAAAGAATAAAGAGAAGGGGGCGAGGATTCAAGGGTTCATAGGGATCAGGGGGCAGTAGGATGGCAGATGACAGACTGGCTGTTTGTTGATGTTACCGCAAGTTTGATCGAGTGTGAAGCTTGAGATGATTTTTATAAAGATGAACATCCAACATTGAACGTTGAACATTGAACATCGAATGACAAATATAAGTAGAAAAACAAATTATTTTGGCAGGTTGGCGCTTCCTCTGTGCCTCTGTGGCAAAACGATTTATTGACTGTAATGATTAAAGATAATTTTTTAACGGATTAAGTTTATGCACGGCATTCAAAATAAAGAGATAACGGACATCTCGGATATTGACTGGGATGACCTTATAAAAATTCAGAGGAAAAGAAAGCCTGAAAAGCGGGAACGCGGTCCGCAATATTGGGATAAACGGGCGATATCTTTTGCCGATCATGTAGGCAGGACAACCTATCCTGACGCCTTCTTAAAGATCATGGAGCCTCAAGACTCCTGGACCGTCCTGGATATGGGGTGCGGTGGCGGGACATTGTCTTTGCCCCTTGCGCACATGGTAAAGGATATCACTGCAGTGGATTTTTCCGAGAAAATGCTTGAAATGCTCGGGGCGGAGATTCAAAGGCGGGGGATAACAAATATAAAAACCGTCAATGCCGGTTGGGAGGACGATTGGTCAGAGAAGCACATAGGCATCTATGACGTCGCCATTGCCTCACGCTCCCTTTCCGTTGACGATCTCCATGCCGCCATAATTAAATTGAACCGGGCTTCGAGAAAGCGCGTTTATATCTCAACTGTTGTAGGCGACGGCCCACTGGACCGAAGGATATTTGATGCAGTAGGGAGGGAACTGATCCCTGCTGTTGACTATATCTACATATACAATCTCCTGTTTCAAATGGGCATCCATGCCAATGTTTCATTTATTGAGGAAGAGAATGTAAAGACCTTTTATGACGTCAACAGCGCCAAGGACGCACTCAAGTGGATGCTCCATGAAATGACGATCAATGAAGAGTATAAACTTGATCTGTATTTGCAGGAGAACATGATCATAAAGGACGGGAAAAATATATTCGATTATAAAAAGACATTTAAATGGGCTGTCATATGGTGGGATAAGGGGAGCCAGGAATAAAAAGACACTAATGGTGCATGATGCAAAACGACATTATCCTTGCAGTTGAACATATAGATTTCAGGTACCGGGAAAAGAAGATCCTTGATGATCTAAGTTTTTCTGTCCATTCCGGGGATATCTGCGGTCTCCTTGGCCCTAACGGTTCGGGGAAAACGACCCTGCTTAAATGCATTAACAGAATTTTAAAAAACGAAACCGGGAGCATAAGGATAAATGGACGCGACATCGCGACACTGTCACGGGGAGAAATAGCCGGACTGATAGCAGTCGTGCCGCAAGAGCTTAATATCATGTTCCCCTTTACTGTTTTACAGATGGTACTTATGGGGGGGAACGGGAGGTTCGGGTTTTCAGGCATTCCAGGCAGGAAGGATTATTCTGATGCCATAGAGGTCCTGGAGGAGCTAAGTATAGATCACTTTGCTGAGCGAAGATATAACCAGCTTTCAGGCGGCGAGAAACAGATGGTATTGATCGCAAGGGCACTTTTTCAGAGGAGCGAGATAATGCTTCTTGATGAACCGAGCTCCCATCTCGATTTTAAACGACAATACACCATAATGGAACTCATCAAAAAAATAACAGCAGATAAAAATCTTACCACTATAATTACTCTTCATGACCCGAATATTGCAGGCAGATACTGCAACAGGCTTATCATGTTGAATGACGGGTGTATAGTTCATCAGGGCCTGCGCGACCATGTATTCCAAGCGGAATCCCTTGGGGCAATCTATGATATGAGGATAAAAATAGAAAATACTGACTCGGGCGCTGAATATGTCCTGCCGGACTATATACAATGAGAAATAAAAGCGCCTTTATCATTATTATAATCCTGCTGATTATATGCGTCATGTTTGCCCTTACAACAGGCCAGTATCATATAAGGCTTGAGACACTCTGGAAGGTTGTTTCCCTGAAATTATTAGGAAAGACCCCTGGCGATGGGCTTGCAACGCCATCCATGGTATTATGGTCCGTCAGGATGCCCAGGGTCCTTATGGCTATACTAGCCGGGGCCGCCCTTTCAGTAGGAGGGGTTGTGTTTCAGGGGATCATGAGAAACCCCCTTGTGTCGCCGTCCTTCCTCGGGGTTAACCATGGCGCAATATTCGGTGCATCCCTTTCCATCATATTTTTCAGTAAGTCTGCCTTTAGTATTGAGAGCTTTGCCTTCTTCTGGGCCGTTGCCGCTGTTGCGTTAGTCTACATAATAGGGAACCGGGGTGTTAATACCATAACGACCCTCGTGATAGCAGGGGTTATTGTATCAACATTCTTTATGGCCGCAGGATCGTTTCTGAAATATGTCGCCGACCCCTATGAAGATCTCCCTGCCATTGTATACTGGACCATGGGCGGGCTTAACAATATCCTGTGGGTCAATGTGATCAGGGCCTTTGTCATAATAGGCATAGGCATCACCGTAATATATATGTTCCGATGGCGGCTTAATCTCATGGCCATCGGAGACGAAGAGGCCATGTCCATGGGTGTGAATGTCAATCGTGCAAGGGTCATGTATATGCTCTTTGCAACCATGATCGTTGCAGCCGGGAGCTCTTCATGCGGAATAATAATGTGGGTGGACCTTATCGTGGCACATATCTCGCGCATGATAGTAGGCTCTGATCATGAGGTGCTGATCCCCTTTGCCGCGATACTGGGAGCGGCCTTTCTGTTGTTTACAGATACCATTGTAAGGATCCTGCCCGGCGGTGAGATACCTATCAGCATCATAACATCCTTTATGGGTGCGCCTCTGTTGGGATATCTTCTTATGAAACAGAATAATGAATGGAAGGGATAAGATGAAAAAGATTCTAGTTATGTTCCTGTTGTCGGCATCTGCACTTTTTTGGACGGGGTTCAGCAATGCCACGGCCGGGGCATATAAGACAATCACAGACATGGATGACAATAAGGTCGAGGTCCCCGTTAATCCTGCGAGGATTGCCTGCATGCATGCAGTCTCGGCCAATAGGATCATCATCCTGGGAAAAGGCGACCGCCTGGTAATGATGATGGAGCCTACAGCCTGGACCTACAGGTTATTCCCCGAGATAAAAGACGTTGAGATAGTCAAGCCTCCCTATACAGGAAATGTTGAGCATATGTTGGGCCTTGGTGTCGATCTTGTCCTCTATTCACCCTATCCGGGCGAGGTAAAAAAGTATCAGGAAGCGGGCATAAAGTACGCATGCGGATTTTCCGCACAGAAAAGGCCGCGAACCATGGATGACTTCATGGATAACTTCAAGAGGCAGGTAACATTCTTCGGGGATCTTCTTGGCCCTGATGCACAGGCAAAGGCAAAAAAATACAACGAGTATTTTGATAAAAAGATAAATAAAATCCTTTCGATAACCTCCAGAATTGATAAAAAGGATTGGCCAAAGGTATATTACGGCGGGAGGAGCGGCAATCCTTTATCCAGCCAGGGAAATGCGAGTGTGATGCAATGGTTTACCGAGGTTGCTGGAGGAAATTATTTGCCCAAGACCCTTGAGGATAATTTTTGTGAAGCGGATATGGAAAAGGTCATTTCATGGGATCCTGATATAGTTTTAATAAGCGGTGTTGGAAATGCCATTGACAGCGTAAGAAAAAATTCGAACTGGTCATCCTTGAGGGCCGTTAAAAACGGGAAATTATATGTGATTCCTGTCGGGACCTTTATATGGGAACAGGCTGGCGGGGAGAGTGTACTTCTTGCTGTATACATGGCAAAATTATTCCACCCGGAGCTGTTCAAGGATTGGGACATGATAAATGAAATGAAGACATTTTATTCTGAGGTATACGGAAAGAATGTTTCAGATGAAGATGCAGAAAGGATGTTGAAATGCCTACCGCCGCTGTGATCAAAAAAAACAGACTGATATTATTTATATCGCTTATAACCATGTCTCTGTTTGTTGCAGCCACTCTGCTGGCATCTGAAACAAGAACGATTACAGGACTTGACGGGGAGAAGATACAGATACCAGCCTATCCTGAAAGAATAGGGTGTTTTTATCACCCTGCCTACGATAAGATCATCATGCTGACCAGCGATTCAAGGATAGCCATGCTGCCGGGGGATGCCACACCATGGGCATATAAATATTATCCCGGTCTCAAGGGTGTCGTCAGCCAAAGAACAGAGGGCCTGCCTGATCTGGAAAGGATCCTTGCCTTCAAGGTCGACCTGGTGTTTTATCCGAAAGGGAAGGTCAATATAAAACAGGTTGCAGATGCAGGCATCCCTGTGGTCTGTCCCTATAGCAATAGTGCGGTCCCGATCAATATCGATGAATATATGGTTGAGTATAAAAGGCAGATCGCCTTTTTCGGAGAGATCCTTGGCGACGATGCAAAGGCGCGCGCCGAAAGATATTGCAAATATCTGGATGAGATCAATGCAAAGATAAAGGCAATCACATCCGGTATCCCTGACGCAGATAAACCAAAGGTATATTACGGGAAGCAGACGGACCTCTATTCGACACAGGGTAGTAATACTGTAATGAGATGGTACACAGAGTTCGCCGGCGGGATCTATCTGCCCAAAGAGCTCCAGAAATATTTTGCCACGGTTAACAGGGAACAGATAATAGCATGGGACCCTGACATAATACTCCTGGGGATGAACGGGTCATTTGATTCAAAAACGGACGACTCGAACATGAAGCCGTTCAGGGCATACAAGACAGGAAAGGTCTATAACATCCCGGCAGGGATCTTCTACTGGGACATGACAAGCTGTGAGACGGCATTGCTGCCGCTTTATCTTGGAAAGAAATTTCATCCTGAGCTTTTCAAGGATTGGGATATTATTAAAGAGATGAAAAAGTTCTATTCCGAGATATATAAGATAGATATGACAGACAGCGATGCGGAGAGGATATTAAAGGGGATGCCGCCGCTCTAATTTGAAAGATCTTGCTGAATCGTGTATGTCAAGAGGAGATAGATGATGAGTTGGTTGAAAAAATGTTATTCATTCCGGATTGCGTTGTTCTTTTTACTTCTGGTTTCCTGCGGATGCGCCTCTGGTCCGAAGGCACTGGAACAGATACTCCCGTGGAAGTTCGCTGTTCTCTCCGACACCCAGGGCGACCGGAAGGATGAATCTCAGAAGCCATACATCAATGAAAAGGTCCTCACGATGATCGCCAACGACATTGCCCTGGAACAGCCTGATTTCGTACTTGTCGCCGGGGATCTTGTGAGCGGCTGGCTGCATAACGGCGGAGCAGACTATTCAACACAATTTGCGGCGTGGAAAGAGGTTATGAAGCCCGTTTATGGTGCAGGCATCAAAGTCTATCCGGTACGGGGCAATCATGAGGATGGGCCGGAACGCTTCGCCCTGTCTCCGCTTCCCGCTAACCTCGAACCGCCGGCCGGCGCACAGACGGCACTCAAGGAGGCATTCCGGCAAGCCTTTGACCAAACCTATATCCCGCAGAATGGCCCCACCGGAGAAGAGGGGTTCACATACAGTTTCAGTCACAAGAACGCCCTCATTATCGGCATCGACGAGTTCACCGTTCATCAGCATAAGGTGAACCAGGCATGGTTTGACGCCCGGATTGCCTTGAAGACGGAAGCTCATCTTTTTGTGTATGGCCATGAGCCGGCATTTGGCGTATACCACAAAGACAACCTCTCCTTTTATGCCGAAGAGCGTGATCAATTCTGGAACGCTATCGGCAAAGGCGGCGGCCGTGTCTACTTTTGCGGCCATGACCACATGTATAACCGCGCTGCAATTGCCGACAAAGCAGGAAATGCGATACGCCAGATTGTGGCCGGTACGGGAGGGGGCTCCCTAAAGACATGGTCGGGTCAGTATGTCGAGGCAATGAGCGTCAAAGGGGAGTATCACAATGATAGCCTTCATGGATATGTGCTCGTCACCGTAGACGGTTCCAGGGCTACAATACAATGGAAAGCTATCACTGGAGGGCAGGCAGGCAATACATGGCAGGTTCTTGACACCTATTCCTATGACCTTTCTGAAACGACTTCCCCTCCTTGATCAACTGAGAGGATTGTCTCTGAAGGCGGCGGAACAATGATTCTAAAGCAACACATGGATTTTGAGACGGTGTCTCTGAGACGTGAAAAATCCTGAGATGAAAAGGCAATGGAAAACCTGGTACAATACATTATGGGTTTAGAGCTATAGTGCTTGTATCAAACAATCATCCATTTGCTTCGGTCTCTCTTAATGGAACCGCGCGGTAGTAAGTCCTCTTTTCAAAACACGGGAGGCAAAGGGCTTCACCCTGATGATCCATCTCCCGTCCATCCATGATGTCTTCTCCACAGCAAGCGCAGAGGACGCGGCGAAGCGGTTTGCCCGGCATGTCTTCATGCCTGAGCGGCACCTCCACGTCGGTGATGGAAAAGATTTCCTCTTCGGATGCTCCGGCGAAATCGGTTTTTTTTGGAGTACTACCGTCCGAGGATTTTTGACGTCTCTTCATCGCTACCCTCACAGCCTTTCCCGTTTCCAGGTTAATGAAGGTAGCCGCCATCTTCCCGTAATCCCGGATTTTCATGGTGCGTTTCCCAGGCTTGCATCCGGTGAGGGCCATAATAGCGTCGGTGCAACAGCGATCGATCTCAACGAACACGATCAGTTTCTTTCGATCGGCACCCTTGGGGTCAAAGATACCGATCCGTTTCAGACCACTCATGGTCATGCGGGTGCCTATCTCGATCCCGGTACAGATTTCCCCGTGAAATTTCCCGGCTTCCGAGACGAGCGTCGCATACTCTCCAAAATATTGATTGTCCATGTTCCCTCCCTGTTGTTTTAATATGAGCCGCCAAGGCCCAGGTTACGTAACCTATCTACATTGAAAACATTGATTTTGCGCACGCAGGTCCCGAAAAGCTGGTATGCACCCCCGCCCTCGGCAAGGATTTCTAAGGCCAGATCGCTATCCTTCACCACCACCGTGCCGACCATGGCGACGTTGCGCCGGAAGAGCGGGTCGGGAACGAATCCAGCAGTCGGGCCCACGATAGCGATGGCCGCATCTCCGGGCACTAGACGAATGAGTGACTCGATGGTGCCATTAGCCACGGCAGCCCCGGTGAATACGGCGGTTTCACAACGGGCAAGGGCCTCGGCGGTGTGTTCCGGCGGGACAAATGTTCCATATCCTGCTTTGGCTTCGGCCTGGGTCTCTTTTTTACGATCGATAATGATCACCTCGGTGGTCTCTATTTCTTTCAAGCGCTTCAGCAGCGGAATAATCGCTCCTACCATGCAGACCCTGCGGTTTCTGAAAAGCGCTGGATTTCCCGACAGGTCGCCTCCGATTTCGACACGGTAACGGCCCTCTTCGAAAAACGGCGCTGACAGGGCGTTGATGACGGCCAGCCGGATCACGCCAGCAAAAGGGCCGGGGATCTCTCCATTCAATGCCTCTGTCGCCCCCATCCCGCGAATCAAGGGGGACTCACCTCTCAGAATGCGGCGCCCGGCTCGTTTGCTGGTTTCAGGCGGGTTGTAGGCGACGCCCCCATATCCGTTGGAAAGTTTAACGCCCACAAAGAAAACCCCAACCACCAACCTTTCTATGGTCAAGGAGTCTAAACTGTTACCGTACAAACCCCTCAAGGTTTCGGCTGCTTCGTCAAGAATCGGACCACCATTATCACTCATTTCCACATCTGTATCCATCTGCCGTCCTCCCCTATGGTTGCCAAATAATTTTTAATTCCGGTTCTTTTTAAGATGGCGTTATAATTGCGCGGCCTCATCCTTTGCCTGGACCCGGGATGATGAGGACCTCTTGTTTTCCATTCATTAGGGATAGTCTTTCCCATTTTTTTAATTTCCGCTTCCATCCGTTCCAGCATTTCCGGGGTGCCTCGGCCGCCGCCTACATAGGCTTTCCCCTCAGGTGCAAGCACCCTGTATATCTCCTTAAGAGCCTTACCAGGGAATTTCCAGAAAGGGATGGATCCACGGCTGATCACCAGATCAATCGAGCCATTTTCCAGGGGAATGCCATGGACATCCGCGTGAAGGGTTTTAGCTCTATATTCCAGGCCGTCCTCAATGATATGCCGGGTTGCCTTATCGAGCATTTCAGATGAGATATCCAGGAATATGAATTTGAGGTCAGTGATTCTGGCGAGGGCTAACCCCAGGTATCCACCGCCGCATCCGGCATCCATACACACACCTTTGGTGATGCCGGTTTTTTCCTTTATTTGTTCTGCATAGTAGTCATACATGGGCGCATGGACACCCCTGGCCATCTCGTCATATTTTGTAACATTCATTTCGCACCTTTTCTCACTCATTCAGCAAGGACCGAAGATCCTCATCGCTGAGCTCGTAATGGTAAAAGATTGAGTAGAACTCCTTTGCCTTCTTTTTGAACCAGTCTTCCGGAAAAATATCCGGGTAGAGAAGATGTGCTGTCCACGGGATGCCTACGATCCGGTTGATGCCGGGTGGGCGGTCAAACCAGTTAAAGGGTTGGCTGGGAGTAAGATAGATACGGTGGTTCTGGACTGCTGGAATCTTTTTCCAGGTTTCATCGTTATAAGCCTGTGTCGCAAACTCTTGGCTTGTGGTGATGATCATGTCAGGTTTCCACATTAATACCGATTCAATGGTCACTTGCGTCATGCCGGAACCAGAGTTGATCACACAATTGGCAACGTTTATTCCACCGCAGACATCGATCAATTGAGAATGAGTCGATCCGCTGGGATCTGTTGAAAGGCCGTTGTCTCCTTCCGCATAATAGACACGCACTCGTTTTTTTTCAGGGATAGCGGCGACTTTAGTCTGAACTTCATTAAGCACATTTTGATAATAAGCGATTAATACTTCAGCCCTATCCGGAACACCGAGTACATTGCCTATGAATCTTATGGTTTCTGCATAGCCCGTGGCGTTCCGCGTGTTATCAACGCATACAACCGGAATTTTTCCTAATTTTTCCTGGGTCAGATCAATCTTTGAAAGATCGGTTCCTGTTTCGCTTCCGACAAAAATAATGTCGGGATGTGCGGCAATGTATGCTTCATAATTGATCGATTCTTTACCCCATTTGAAAACCGGCATGTCACGATATGCCGTCGGGATATATTTATTTGAGGGCGAAGAAAGCCACGCCCCTAGTTTTTCCGGCGCAAGCATGTATATAAATGTTGTAGGAGGTGGAGATGTACTAAGCACTTTTGAGATAGTTTTCGGGATCATAACCTTGCGACCAGCCATATCCGTGATCGTCCGATATAAATCATTTTGAGCGGTGCTTTCGCAGTACCCTGATCCACTCCATAATAATCCAGCCAGTGTTATTGCAACGATTATCAGTATAATTTTTCCAAGTTTTTTTGTTGTCATTGAATCACCTCTTCATATATTAAAAATATTATCATATTAGCTCATCTTTCGGGGAACCCGAGACAGAGGAATGATAAAAGGGGTGTCCTCAACGAATTTCACATTAGCCTTGACCCCATAGACCTCTTCAAGGTTCTTCCCGGTCATTACTGCATCCGGTTTTCCACTTGCAATGATTTTGCCTTTTTTCATCATCATCACCCTGTCGGAATAGCGTGCCGCCATATTGAGATCATGGATGGCGATAATCGCGGTAAGGTCTCGCTTTCGCACAAGAGACCGTAGAATTTCCATCACATCAATCTGGTGCCAGATGTCAAGATTGCTGGTGGGTTCATCAAGGAGAATGACCCCGGTTTCCTGGGCCAGCGCCCGGGCAATGAGCACTTTCTGCTGTTGGCCGCCGGAGAGTTCCGTAAATGGAGTAAGGGCTAAATCCTCGATGCCGAGAATCTGTAGCACCTCCCATACTTTTTCTTCATCCCCGGCGCCTGCCTTCCAGCCAAGATGCGGCCGCCTGCCCATCATGACGACATCAAAAACGGTGTTGGGAAAAACTCTCAATGAGTTTTGCGGGACATAGGCAATCATACGGGCCATTTCCATTCTGTCCATTTTCGTTAGATCACACCGATCCACTGTGATATTGCCGGAAGAGGGGACAAGAATCCGATCTATGCATTTGATCAGTGTCGATTTTCCTGATCCGTTCGGGCCGACAATGCTGACGATTTGACCGTCACCGATATTCATAAAAAAATTCTTTAAAACTTCAGCGCTGTGATAACTGAAACAGAGATTCTTGACTTCAAGCTTGATCATCATGACCAGTATTCCCGCCTTTTGCCTTTGAGAATGAGATACATAAAGAGGGGAACGCCGATTATTGACATAATGATGCCGGGCGGGATAACGACTGATCCCAGGAGGTTCATTGAAATAGCATTGGCAATTAAGAGCAATGCGCCACCAATGCCGCCGGCAGCAGGAATAAGGTGCCGGTGGTTGTTGCCGAGAATTATTCGTCCGATATGGGGGGCGATAAGCCCTACGAATCCGATTACCCCGATAAATGCGACAATGGCGGCAACCAGGAGGCTTGATACGACCATTATAAAAATACGGAGATAATTGGCATCCACCCCCATGCTCTTCGCACTCTCGTCACCGACCGTCATCAGGTTGAGATCCCACGCTTTAATGTAGAGTATTGGTATGCATATCGCTGACACTGAACCAAGAAACATAATGCTGTGCCAATTGAGGTCTGTAAGGGAGCCCATTCCCCAATACGACATCACCGTTCGTTGTTCATCGGTGGCAATGTAAGTCAAGAGTTGGGTTGCCGCCTGAAAAAGGTAATTCACAGCGATCCCGGCAAGAATTAACGTCTCCGAAGTGGCGCCTTTCAGTTTTGAGAGGGCAATGATAAGGCCGGAGCAGAGAAGCGCGCAGACAAAGGCATTCGCCACAAGGAAGTACGGGCCGTGTAATATGGCAATGCCGAATACTGCCGCAAGAGAAATCCCAAAATGGGCGCCTGAAGATATCCCAAGCGTAAAAGGGCTGGCCATCGGATTTTTCAGGACCGACTGCATCACGCATCCGCAGATTCCAAGACCGGATCCGGCAATTATTGCTCCGAGAATAAAGGGGAAGCGGATCTTCCATACGACATGCTCAATGAGCGAATCGACAGTGAAAAATCCGGGAACCAGCTTATTAACCAGAGAATAATACACCTCGGCAACTGTCATAGGGACCTGCCCCAGGGTGATGATCACACCGGTCGCTAGAACGAGAAACGTTGCCAGACCAAGGAGGAAGAGCGCTTTTTTCCAAATAGAATGAGAGTGCGCTTCCTGAATTGAACTGATTTTACCGGCTCTGGTCCTTTTTACATTTCGATAGGATGAACCAGCAGTTAAGTGTTTCTTTGCAGTCATCATTTGTTAAATGCCTTGGCACACCCTATCATAGTCCCTGTATTATCAATCCCATTCGTTACGACGATAAGATTTCGTTCTTTTGCAATCTCGGAAAGGTTCTGAAATTCACGGAGTTTTAAGGCTATGGGGGTTTTTTCGTAGAGTTTAGCTGCTTCAGTCATGCGTTCCGAGGCCTGATACTCACCATCCGCAAGGATTATTCTGGCCCTTCTTTCTCGTTCAGCTTCAGCCTGGCGCGCAATGGCGCGAAGCATGTTTTCAGGCAGGGC